>LNFM01000088.1_pt1 | contig 208525 bp, 187 predicted proteins | sample 596031 | NCBI WGS metagenome assembly LNFM01 (sample SAMN04254537, study PRJNA301005) | activated carbon metagenome | isolation source: dual media filters at the Ann Arbor, Michigan drinking water treatment plant | place: USA: Ann Arbor
GGCCCTCGAACTCGTTGGTGCCGAGACTTGAACCAGGGATGCCATTCGATCCCGTGAACCCCGCCGCGCTGTAGGTGTCGGCAAAATCGCTGCCGACCGCGCCTTCTATGGCGATGAGGGTGTCGGCGCCGACGCCCGAGCCGGACGCCGTGCCCGCCGCAAGATTGACGGTGATGCCGCCGGTCGTTTCGGTGTAGATCGCCCGATCGAATCCGAGCCCGCCATCGAGCAGGTCGTTGCCGGCCAGACCCTGCAGCCGGTCGTTGCCGGCAAGGCCAAAAATTGCATCCGCCTGTCCCGTTCCAACGAGGGTCTCCGCGGCTGGGGTGCCGCTGATGGTATTGGGGAACACGAAGTCGCTGGCAACGAGGCTTCCTATAGTGATGTTCTGCAAGGTGATGGTATCGCCGCTGCCGAAGTCGATGACGGTATTCGCACCGACTTGCGTGGCGCGCGACTGGATATCCGCCAGGCCGTAGATGCCTGTCACCCCGATGACGTCGATCCGGTCGCCCTGACCGCGGTTGAAGTCCTGGACAAAGTCTGCCCCCCCGCCAGCCGCATGAATGAACCTGTCCGCACCAGCGCCGCCGGTCAGGAAGTCGTTGCCGCCTCCGCCATTGATAATGTCGTCGCCAACATTTCCGCTCAAATTCTCGTTGCCGGTTCCGCCCGAGATCGTGTCGTTGAAGTTGCTGCCCTGGACGCTGTTGACGCCGCCGGTGATGGTGTCGTGACCGACCGAGGCGTCGCCATTGACGTGGCCGGTGGCGAGATCGACGGCCACGCCTGCGGTGGCGTTGTTGTACTGGACCTGCGTGTTGCCGTTGCCGGTGATGATGTCGTCGCCGCCCTGGCCCTGGAAGCCGTTGAAGGTGCCGAACGAACCTGCTGCGCTGACGCCGGTGAAGCCGGTGGCATCATAGACATCGGCGAAATTGCTGCCGGTAGCGCTGTTGACGCCGATGAACGTATCGTGGCCCACTGATGCATTACCGCTGGCCGAGCCCGCCTGCATGTCAATTGTGACACCAGCCGTGGCGTTGAAATAGCCAAGACGGGTATTGCCGTTGCCGGTGATGATGTCGTCGCCAGCCAGCCCCTCGAACTGGTTGAAGGTGCCGTTGCTGCTGCTGACGTTGAGAGCGCCGGCGAGGCCATAGCCGACGGCGTTGAACGTGTCGGCAAAATTGGTGCCCTGGACGCCTTCGATGTTGCGCAGCGTGTCGTTGCCGATTGAGGCATCGCCGGTCGCGGTGCCGGCCGCCAGATTAACGGTCACCGAGCCCGTGGTAAAAAACGTGTTGTTGTAACTTGCGGTGTCAAAGCCGCCACGACCGTCGATCAGATCGTCGCCGGCAAGTCCTGTGATGGTATCGTTGGTCGCGCCGCCCCGCACCGTATCGTTGAACATCGACGCCTGGACCGCATTGACGCCCGTAAAATTGTCATTCCCGACCGACCCATCACCGGTAGCGGTGCCCGCGACTAGATCGACGGTGATCCCCGCGGTCGCATTGTTAAAGCCAAGGCGCGTGTTGCCGTTGCCAATGATGGTGTCGTCGCCACCATTGCCGGTGAACTCATTGAAGGTACCGAGCGAACCGGCATTGGCACTGCTGCCGCTGAAACCGGTCGCATCGTATGTATCGGCGAAGTTGGTGCCGCGCACGGCTTCCACCGACAGAAGGGTGTCGGTACCGATCGAGGCATCGCCTGTCACAATGCCAGCGGCGACATTGACATTGATGCCCGCCGCAACTGCCGGATCGTTGTTGTAATCCGCGCGGTCGAAACCACCCCGGCCATTGATGGTGTCATTGCCGGCGAAACCGGCAAATACTTCCGCTGTGCCGAATCCATTGTTGCTGCCCATGAGTGTATCGTTGAACGCCGAGCCCCAGGCGCCAATAATGCCCGAACCGACAAACGTGTCGTGACCAACGGACGCATCGCCGTCTGCCGTCCCCGCCGAGATATCGACCGTCACCGCAGCCGTCGCACTGACATAGGAAACCCGGGTCAGTTGAGCGCCTTGGCTATTGACATTACTGACAATGATGTCGTCGCCGCCTCTGCCCTCGAATTCGTTGAAGCCGATCGGAGTGCCGGGAAGGACGCTATCCCCCAAAAACCCCGCCGCATCGAATGTATCCGCGAAATCGCTGCCAACGATGCCTTCGATACTAGCGAGAGTATCGGTACCAACGCCGGCGCCGGAGGCTGTGCCCACCGCAAGACTGACAGCAATGCCGCCCGTGGCATCGGAGTAGACCGCCCGGTCAAAGCCCGATCCGCCACCGAGTTGGTCGCTGCCGGATCCGCCTGTCAGATAATCCCTGGCGTCGCCGCCAAACAGGAAATCGTTACCCGCTCCGCCGCTGATCTGATCGTTGCCATCGAGCCCATCGATGGAATCGTTGCCGTTGCCACCAACCAGCACGTCGTTGCCGAGCGTCCCCAGTTGGGCGCCATCGACATCGCCGACAACCGCGGCGGCAACCTGCGTGCCCAGATCGGTTACAAAGGCTTGCTGAAGCGCGGAAACTGCCGATGGATCGGTAAAATCGGTGTTGGCCAGTTGCTGTGCCGCGGCCCCTTGCGCAACCTGCCCGGCCTGCGCGAGCTCGGTCACGCTGGTCGCGGAATCAATACTGGTGTTGGCTGCGCTGACGACGTCAACTACGGCGGCAAGAGCATCGTTCGAGACGCCGGCGCCGGATGCCACGCTTTCAACCGTGCTCGATGACGTCAGATCGAACACGGGCGTATTCACGGGATCGGCCTGGGCGGCCGTGATCGCGTCGGCGATAGCGGTGAAGACGCCCGCCGATGAAGCAGCACCGGCGACCGACGAGACCTGAACTACCGTGCTCTGGACTTGAATGGCCGCTGAGAGGATTGCGGTCGCCGCCGGGTCATTGCCGCTGACTGCGCCCGGCACCGGATCAAATGTTTGCAGATTGATGGTAGGATCGAGATTGAAGGCGGTTGCAACCGCACTGGCTGCCTCGGCCACCGTCAAAGGATGGAGGTCGTCCGCGGTCGAGCTTACAAGCGCCGAAATAAGCGTGGTCAATGGCGTGATAACCGTAGATCCTTCAGGCGCCCTGAGTACACCAGTGAATTGCAGCCCAGTAGACAGATCCGTCCCACCAAAACTGACAAGCGGGCCGACGGCGTTCGTGAGCGTGAAACTGCCGTTGGCGTTGGTGGTGGTGTGTGCCTCGCCGGCGTCAAGTATGCCATTGCTGTTGGCGTCGGCGAACACGGTCGCTCCGGCGATATAGCCATCGATCAGGCTGCCGTTCGTTTCAGTCGCGCTGGCAGAAACCGTAACTGCTATATCTGCCGATGTCGTCGCCTGGTTCGTCCCGTCATCGGAAGTTGCCGTGATGTGAAGGTTGAAGACACCTGATGCGCCCACGCCGCCATTCGGAACAAGCGTAAGCATTGGCAATTCGGTTGCCGACAGCAGCCAGCGACCCTCTTCGATGGGGATGCCATGGTTCAATGTATATGCGGAAGGAACCCCATCGATCACAATTCGCAGCGTGCTGGTGGCGTCGATAAGTGAAGCCCCGATCGACAGATCTATGTTTGCGTCGCTCAGTCCGGAGGCTGCCGGTCCCACGAGGAGATTCGGTGCATCTTGAGAGCCGTGGATCGCAAAGCTGACCTGTTGCGTCGTTCCGTCCAGGGACGAAACGGTGAAAATGTCGGTCCTGCTCTCGTTGGCGCCGAGGTACTGCGTCGCGCTGTTGGCGACCGCATAGCTGTAAGCCCCGTTGCTGGCGATCGTCAGGCTGCCGAGATTGCCCGCAACCGTGCCGACCGTGGCCTGGAATGAGGCTTGCCCTTGGTCGACGTCGGAGATCGCAAGAATTCCCGTAGCCGTCAAATTGCCAGCGCCCGAAACGCCGGCATCCTCTGTGACATTGCGGACCGTCGGCATGCCAATCAGCGCGGCGTCGTTAACCCCCAGAACGGTAACGGTCGTGGTAGCGGACGATGTCGTCCCCGAGCCATTGACGACGGTATACGTAAAGGTTTCCGTAGCAGTCTGCCCTGCTCCAAGCGACTGGAACGCGGCCGCCGGAACGTAACTGACACTGAGGCCGTCAGCCGCTATCGTGACCGTGCCAAGCGATCCAGTAGCGTCGACCGCGATGATATGCAGCATATCGCCAGCATTGGGTACGGCATCGTTGGCAAGCACATTGACGGTCGTCGGTGCGTCATCCTCACCGATGGTCACCGCATCGGCGTTGGCCACAGGTGGATTGTTGTTCGCGGCGACAATGGAAATCTGGAAGACCGCGTCATTGTAATCGGCATCGCCCGGCTTGGCATACGTTCCATGCGACTTCTTCTTTGCCGCTAGGTCCTCCCACGCAATCGTTCCAGTGGCTCCATCAGCCGTATCGCCAGCCAGCGTTGATGCGGTTTGCTGCGCTCCGACGACAGACGACGCATAGTCGACGTTGCCCGCATTCTTCGACGTTTCGGTGAACAGCGCATTGACGCCGGCCCCCATCAGGAGGTCGGGCTTGCCATTCTTGGTGATCACGTTGCCATCTGAATCAACGTCCGCGACGGCCCATGTTCCGTTTGAAAGTTGGATGACCTTGATTGGTCCGGTGAGATCATCGGAGTCGTTCTTATTCAGAACGGCACCATTGGAAATGAGAAAGAATTGAATGTTTGCAACGTCGGTGGTGTTGACCGTGAAATCAGCGTAAGAAACTCCGCCGACTACCGTGGGGTTACTTCCCTCAGCTTCGACGCTGGCAAACAGAATACCGCCCAAGCCGGTGACGCTGTTGTACCAACCGAAGGTATTTCGATATCCAGCTGACTCAGAAACGAATGTCGCACGCAACGTTGTCTGATCGCTCATTTTCAGCCCCCTGATCTCTGATATGAAGCGATGTGATAGCCGTCAGCCCACGGTAGGAAACATCGCTGGACTTCGTGAAATGCCCAACTCGTCGTCGAGTCAGGAGAAAAGGCATACTGTAAATCGATAGTGTTCGAACAATTTCTGAGAGTGTTTCTGGGCGGAACGACCGCGTCAAGCTGTTAAAGATCCGAAAGTATTCTTTCATCTCACCCAAACGGGTTAGTTTGAAGTCGATTTGTCAGCGGAACGTCATTGCCGGTACCCAGGACGTTGCCTCTGCAATTGCGCCGGTAGCGACGAAAACCTGACGGTTGTTGTCATCATTCATGCTCACCCAAAGGTAGTGGGCCGTTACCGCGCGTAGCGTCTCCCTCGATGAACGGTTCTTCCTTAAACCGCTTGCGCTGCGACTGGATATCCTCCCTTCAGGCTCCAGTTCAAAACCCGACCAGACCGTGCGGGGGGCAAACTTCGGGAATGAACGTATCCCCAAACGTTGCAGTTTGACCCAAGATCGATATCCTCGATAACGATCTCTATACGAAAGTGACGGAGGTTCCCGCTAACCGTCAATCGAGGGGGATTGGGGCGATGGTGACGAAGGTAGATGTGGGCCGACTGCAGTCCGTCAGCAATCGGTTGGGTGAGGCCGTGCTGGATCCGGCGATGTGGCCACTTTTGATGGAGGAGATTTGCAGCGCTACGGGCGCGTTCGGAGCCGGTCTGCTTCAAAGTGATGTTCGAACACCCGATGTGCCCATGACGCCTTCAATGAAAGAGTATTTCAAGGCCTATTTCAACGATCACTACGACGTAAATGATGTTCGTGCGATGCGAGGCGTCCCGCTGCTGATGGCTGGCTGTTCGGTGGTCAGCGACCAAGACATCTTCTCGTCTGAAACTGAAATGCTTCGCGATCCTCTCTATGCGCACTTAGATAGTTATGGCCTGCGTTGGTTTGCTGCAGTTGGATTTTTTGCAGGATCGGCGTTGTGGGGACTATCGTTACAGAGAACAGCGCATGACGGAGCCTTCGAGCAATCCGAAAAGCTAGCCCTCGCCGAGTTGTCACGCCGATTGACGGAAACAGCGACCTTGGGCAGGGCCGTGGGAATGGCCGTGTTGTCCAATATTACAAACGCCTTGGACTTTATTAAGAAAGCTGCGATTTCCCTTGACCGGTTTGGGGCGGTAATTGACACCAACGCCTGTGCTGAAGCAATCTTCGACGACGACGTATATGTTATGAATCGCCGGTTGGTCATTCGCAACTGGCGGACAAGAACTGCATTTGATGATCTCCTGAACCAACTAGGAGCGACCGCCGACATCGCGCCACTTGGCGTCCCGCCCATTGTGATTCGGCGCGCACAGAAGCGGCCGATCGTCATCCGTGTGCTCCCGGTTGATGACGCGGCGCGAAGCCCGTTTCTCGGCGCACGGGCTATTCTCATTCTCTCCGATTTCGACGAAGCAGAAGAAGTGCAACGGAACGTGCTTTGCCAGGCATTCCGTCTGACGCCATCGGAAGCGGGAATTGCGGTGTTCCTGGCCAGAGGCAAGTCGCTTGAAGAAGCAGCGTCCGAACTTGGAATTGCACTGGAAACTGCCCGGTCTCATCTAAAGTCGACATTCCATAAGACAAAAACGCACAGGCAGGGCGAGCTAGTTGCTTTGGTCTGCCGATTGCGCTGACTACCGCGTCGGGCCAAATCAGTAGATGCACGCTCGATCCACGCGATATCCAGATAAGGTGCCGTGGATCGCAGCCCGGGACGTTGGCACTACCCCTCGAGCCCGCCCGGTCGTCCAACCCGCCGGCTGAGTGCAACGGATTTCGTCAACACCGCAAAGGTCCGCGGAAACCTAGCCCCGGGAACCGATATCGTCCCCTCTCGGCCTTGATTACGCATCGCTATTGCCACAATGGATTGGCATGCGCTTGGGATGAATCTCTTCCGCCCAATATTCAGTTGCGCCTTCCTGTGCCTCGCTTGCGTCGTCCTGTCATCCTGCGCCGGTAAGACCGTGGGCGAACAGATCGCGGACATGCCGCACTGGATGGGCGGCATGCCTCCTGGAGTACCGCCGCGGCGCGGCACGTCTGAATATGACGCGTGGATGGCGGCGCGGGCCCAGGAAGCCGCCAGGCCGAAGACCGAACAAGCCAAGTAGTTTTTCGCGGGCCCCATTGCTTGGGGGTGGCGGCGGCGGGAGCAAAACGCTGCACGGGAGGCATGCTCGCAACAGCCTATTGCGCTGCTCCGTAGGTTGATAAAGAATTCGACCTGAGAAAAAGTGCGCGGGGCGTGAGATGAGCAAGCAGGATACGGGATTTGATTACCACCGCTATCGGACCCTGCTGGCCGAAGCGGTCGACGAGCCCAGCCGGATGGCCTTCATCGAGCTATTGATCGAGGAACACGCCAAAGAACGGCTGCGAACCCACACCACCTCCGAGCGGCTTGCGATCACGGCGAAGGCCGTCGCCGGCATTCTCGGCACGTCCAGGACCTGAATTGCAAGCGATCCGTCGGTCGATCGCTGTTTACCGGGCCCTTGCCACCGCGCTTTCGCGGGCGGGGTTAGCCGCTCTGCTCGGGCTGATCTTGCTACATCCGGCCGGCGGCGCCGTCGCGCAGCTCGCCACCGCCGCACTAGTGACACAGCCGGTATCGCTGCCGGACATGGCGCTCGGTCCCGCCGACGCGCCGGTGACCATCACCGAATACTCATCGATGAGTTGCCCGCATTGCGCGGCGTTCGGCGAGAACGTGTTTCCGATGCTGCGGGCGAAATACATCGATACCGGCAAGGTGCGTTTCGTGTTCCGCGAGTTCCCGCTCGACATCAAGGCCGCGGCGGCATCGATGCTTGCACGTTGCGTCGCCAATGGCGATGCCGAGAAATTCTTTGGTATCGTCCAACTACTGTTCCAGCAACAGCGGCAGCTGATGGAGCAGACCAACATGACCTTGAGGTTGATTGGCACGCAGGCCGGGATGAGCGAACAGGCTGTCGAGGCCTGCGGGAGGGATCAAAACCTGCTCGACAAGCTTGTCGCCGACCAGCGATTTGCCCATGAGGTCATCAGGGTGGATTCGACGCCGACGTTCTTCGTCAATGGCGAAAGGCTCAAGGGCGCCATGTCGTTCGAGGAGCTGGAAGAAAAGATCAAGCCGCTGCTGAAGGAGTAGCGGCAGACCGGCCAGATCGCTTTGCTCTTGTTCGGTGCGAGGCTCTCGCCGATGATGGCGCCAACGAGAACACATCGGGGAGCGCGTCATGGCGTCCGTTTTGCGAATATTATTCGCGGCCGCATTGTTGACCGGGAGCGCGGCGCCATCCCTGGCGCAGGGCTATCCGAACCGGCCGGTGCGCGTGGTGGTAGGGTTCCCACCGGGCGGTCCGACCGACGTCATCGCCCGCATCGTGGCGCAAAAACTCTCAGACAGTCTCGGTCAGCAGTTCTTTGTCGAGAACATCGGCGGCGCGGGAGGCAACACCGCGGCCGGTCAGGTCGCGCGCGTCCCCGCCGACGGTTACACCATCATGGCGATCAGCACCGGCTTCGTGGTCAACCCCAGCCTCTACGCCAAGGTGCCCTACGATCCGGTGAAGGATTTCACGGCGGTTTCACTGGTCGCGGTTTCACCGAACGTCGTGGTGGTCAATCCGTCGGTGCCGGCCAGGACGCTGCCGGAACTGGTGCAACTGATCCGGGATAATCCAGGCAAGTACAGTTTTGCCGGCCCCGGCGTCGGCTCGACCCCACATCTCGGTGGCGAACTGTTCCGGCTGGCTTTCAAGCTCGACCTGGTCCACGTCCCCTTTACGGGTGCTGCGCCAGCCGTGCAAGCCACGGTCGGCGGCCACACCCCGATCGCCTTCACGGCATTGCCCTCCTCCCTTTCAGCCATCCAGGCCGGGCAAGTGCGCGCGTTGGGCGTGGCGGCGACCGGACGGGCGGGCGGGATACCGGACGTGCCGACCTTCGCCGAACAAGGCGTACAGGACCAGGAGGCCGATACGCTGACCGGCATCGTGGCGCCGGCAGGCACGCCGAAAGAGATCGTCGATCTGCTTTCGCGCGAGATCGCCAGAAGCGTTGCACGACCGGAAGTCAACGAACGCCTCGCCGCACTCGGCTTCAGGGGTGTAGGCAATACATCGGAGGAGTTCGGGGCGCGCATCAAGCTGGAGATCGGAAAATGGGGCAAGGTGGTGCGCGATGCCAATCTGAGGATCGAATGACCGCCGCGAACCGAGTCGATCCGGACCTCGGCGACGGCGCTACGTTGACGTTACCTCGACGAAGGTCAGGCCGATCCGGTTACGCTGGATCCAGGCCACCTGACACTCGCGAACCGACGAGTCGTGGGCCATTACCAGGCGAAAGCGCTGGGGTACGAAGGCCGGGTTCTCGATATCGATAGCGGCGCCCTCGGCCGAGATATTCCGGACCACGCAGCTCATGACCGAGCCGCCCGACGAGACGTAAGCCGGTTCGTTGATTTCGGTGCGCGGGTGCTTTCGTTTTTCTTCCATCGACGTCGGCCCTGGCTTGGCATCTGCCGCCAAGGTTACCACCGAACCCTAAACAATTAGCTCGGTCGCGCGCCCGCCTGCTTCAGCCCTCGCGATGAGCCTATTCAAGCGCGAGCTGGAGCAGCACTACGATCCAAAATTGCGTCCGCCAGGCCGGCTTGGGCAAGCACGCTGCAGCGCATCGTGCGCATCTGCCCTGCGTACGGCCGGCTTTCGTCCCGTCCGTCGGCGTTGGATGATGGGCTCATCCCGACCTGGTGCAGGTCTCAAGGAGAACAACCATGCCACTCGGCGGACTGCAGCATTACACCATCGAACCCCAGAATCTGGAACGCACCCGGGAGTTCTATTGCGACGTGCTCGGGCTCGAGAACGGCGAACGCCCGCCGCTCGACTTCCCCGGCTACTGGCTGTATTCCGGCGGCGTCGCCACGGTGCATCTGATGGGCACACGCAAGCCGCGCGAAGGCATCGTGGTGCGCGGCACCGACAGGAAATACGAGGATACCGGCCGGCTCGATCATATCGCTTTTGCCGCGACCGATCCCGATGCCGTGCGCAAACGCCTGCAGTCGAAAGGCGTCAAATTCCGCGAGAGCATCGTGCCGCGTACCGGCGATACGCAGTTCTTCCTGTACGACCCCGACGGCGTCGGCGTGGAGCTGAATTTCCCGAAAACCTAGAGCAGCAGTGTTGCTCGCCCGACACATGGGCCGCTCAAAAACTTCAGATCGTGGTTTTTCGCGGCTGGTTCCCGACAACGCCCCGAGTCGGCCATCTCTCGGGCATGAATCCGTCCGTGTTTCCGCAAAATTTGCATGACGAGATGAAGCGCCGCGCCGCTGCGGCAGGATAGCCGGGTGCCGCGCCTTCAATCCTACCCCAGGGGCACGAGTGCCCGGCTATTCGCAGGCGGCGCCGTCAAAGTGCATTCAGGAAAAAACTGATTGAGCGCACCGATACGCGCTAGTCCAGCCCGCGCTCCCGGCTCAGCCGTACCATTTCCTCGATGAACCGCGCCTTCTGCTTGTCGTCGAGGCTTGCGAACAGCGGCTCGGCCGCGTCGGCGACGTTGCGCTGGTCGACCGCGCGGTCATTGAGGAACTGGGCTTCATTGCGCATCTGCTCGATGATGTCGTCCGGCGGGTCACGCTTGGCGCGTGCTATTCGCAGGTTGAGGCGGTCGGCACCGTTGTGACCGAGGTAGTGCATCGCGCTGTTGAATCCGGCCCAATGTTTCTCCTGCTCGGGCGTCAGTTTCAATTCCGTCTTGATCCGTTCGATGTTCGCATCGCTGTTGGCGACGATCTGCTCGGCGGTCAATTGCGGAGCACCGTCCTGGGTCAGCACCGAAGGCTGCTTGGCGCCCTTTTTCCCCTTGGAACCCCTCGCGGATTTTGCCGGGCTGCCTTGCTTGTCGCCGGCTTGCGGCGTCGATGCGTTCTTTCCGGCGCCAAGGACACCGGTAAACACGCCGACCACGCCGCCGATCGCACCGCCCAACACGCCCCCGACCGGTCCGGCGGCCTTGTTGCCCTCGCGGGCTCCCTTCTGAACGCCCTCAACCACCTGTGCATCCGCCGGCGGAGCGACGACGAGCAGCAGCGCAACAGCTGCGCCTAGCACAAGGTGCAATCTGAACCGCGCACGCGCTGCGGGTGTCGGGGTGATCATTCGTGGTTCTCCATGGTGACTTCGATGCGCCGGCGCGGGTCTCGCAGCGCTTCGAGCTGAGTCGGACATTATCGTTTTCGCATCAGCCCAGTCTACGCCGCAAAGCGCCGGCCTGATGAGAAACAGCCGACACAGAAGCGCGTTAACTCGACCGCCTTGGAACCCGCGGCGCTGTTGCGCAGCCTTGCGGGCGCGGGCCCTGTGTGCGGCGCAATATGACCGCCCGTTCGCGCAGGGAGCGCGCCGCGGGGCTATTGATGATCGCCCGATCATCGACAATCCTCCGCCGCCGATTGGGCGCAACGTTGGTTCTAAGGATAAGGGCGCCAGATTTCTCGACATGCGCCGGCAATTCTGCTCTGATCGTCAATAACGAAGTCTCTGCGACGTCTTGCAATGCCCTCCTCGGCCTGCCCGGCGGCGAATGAAAAACAAAAGCGGGACTTCACCGCAACGCGATTGGTTCACCAGGGAGAGAACGTAATGCCACGCAACAAGCTTTCTCGACGACAATTCGTAGCTGCTACCGCCATGTCATCGGCAGCACTGATAACCGCGCCGTACATTCGATCAGCCAATGCGGCCGGCAAGCTCAACATCGGTTTCTGGGACCATTGGGTGCCCGGAGCGAACAAGGCCTCCACCGAACTGGTCAACGAATGGGCCGCCAAGGAGAAGGTCGAGGTTACGATCGATTACATCCCGAGCCAGGGCAACAAGAACCTCCTGACCATCGCCGCCGAAGCCCAGGCGAAGTCCGGCCACGACATTCTGGCGATGCCGACATGGTGGCCGCATGCGCAGGCGGATTTGCTCGAGCCCATGAATGATGTCGTCGAAGCGCTCATCAAGCAGAACGGCGAAGTCAACGGGACCGTCAAGTATCTCGGCAAATCCGGCGACAAGTGGCTGGCCGTGCCGGCCTGCATCGGCAGCCAGATCAAGGGCCCCTGCTCCCGCATCGATCTGATGAAGCAGCACGCCAACATCGACGTCCAGGCCATGTACCCTGCCGGGCAGCCGCCGAAGGCGGATGGCTGGACCACGGACACCTTCCTGAAAGCCGCCGAGGCCTGCCACAAGGGCGGCGTTCCCTTCGGCATCGGTCTCGGCGAAACGAGCGACTCCGTCGACACCGTCGGCGCGTTCTTCCTGGCCTTCGGCGCAGAGGTCGTCGATGCCAAGGGCAACGTCGTCGTGAAGAATGACAACGTGCGTCAGGTTCTCGAATTCTACAAGAAGCTGATGGCATTTCTGCCGTCGGACGCGCCGGCGTGGGACGATGGCTCCAACAACAGGTGGCTGGTCTCGGGCAAGGGCGCGCTGATCATGAACCCGCCGAGCGCATGGGCGGTGGCCAAGCGCGATGCGCCGCAGATCGCCGAGCAATGCTGGACTCACGGTTTTCCGATCGGTCCGAAAGGCCGGTTTGCGCCTTTCCTTCCGTATTTCTGGAGCGTCTGGAACTTCGGCAAGAACAAGCCGGCCGCCAAGAGCCTTTTGACGCATCTTTCGCAACCGGCCGCGGTGGAGAAACTGGTGGCGGCGAGCGGCGGCTACGACTTGCCGGCGTTCGAGAAACTCACCACGCTGAAGACCTGGGCGGAGGAAAGTCCGCCGAAGGGGACGCTTTACCACTATCCGAATCCGCACAACCACCAGAACCTTTCGATCTCGGCAGCGGGAGCGCCGCCGAAGATTGCCCAGCAGATCTACACGCAGGCGACCCTGACCAAGATGTGCGTGCGCTACTACCGGGGCGAATCCATGGAGGCGACGCTTTCCTGGGCGCAAGGCGAACTCGAAGGCTTCATGCGGAGCTGAGCGGTTCCGCCGCACGGTCCGTCGGATCTCGAGCCGTGACGGCGCGCATCCGCCTGTTGGAACGATCGGAAGCCGGCCGTGCGCCGGCTTCCGATGCCGAAACCTTCACATTCTGAAATGACACTCGCGAGGAAGATACATCATGGCTGATGTCGCGATCGAGCGGAAAGACTCCGCCCCTCCGCGCGCGGCGCGCAAGCGCGCCAGTTTGCGAACTGCGTTGAAGCGGAAATCCACCGCGGCATTTCTCATGACGCTGCCGTTGATCCTGCTGATTTCGCTGCTGGTCATCTATCCCGCGTTTTATTCGCTGCATCTGGCGACGCTGAACAAGTCGATGCAACGCTTCGTCGGACTTGGAAATTTCCAGTTCCTCTTCACCCGCGAAACGTTCTGGCTGGTGGTCCAGCAATCCTGCATTTTCGCGATTACGGCCGTGATCTTCAAGGCACTGATCGGGTTCGTCGTCGCCCACTTCGTCCACAACATACCGGCCAAGGGCCAGCGCAAGTGGCGCGGAATGCTGCTGGTGCCGTGGGTCATCCCGCCCGCCATGAGCACGCTGGCATGGTTGTGGCTGTTCGATCCATCCTACAGCGCCTTCAACTACCTGCTGGCGGGCATCGGTGTTGACCGGATTCCCTGGACCGGCGAGACCGGCTGGGCCCGGTTCTCGGTCATCCTGGTGAATATCTGGGTCGGCGCTCCGTTCTTCATGATCATGTATCTGGCTTCGCTGAAGTCGGTGCCCGATCAGCTCTATGAAGCCGCGGCCATCGATGGCGCCAACTGGTGGCAGCGCATCTGGTACGTGACGCTGCCGATGATGCGCAATATCATCGCGATCACGACGCTGTTCTCCCTGATCGTCACCTTCGCCAACTTCGATATCGTGCGTATCCTGACTGCCGGAGGCCCGCTCGATCGCACCCATATTTTCGCGACCTGGGCGTTCCGCATTGGTATCGAGGGTGGTGACATCCCACTGGGCGCCAGCGTCTCGCTGTTCATGATACCGATCCTCGCAATCGCGGCGGTCTTTATCCTGCGCGATATCAACAAACGTGGGAATGAAGCCTGATGACCAGCACCGCCGTAATCGACAAGGCAGCACCGACCCGTGCCGTCAAACTGCGCAGCATGAGCCGCGACCGCACCTGGGCGCTGAGATGGTCGTACTTCTTCCTCACGCTGTTCGCGATCTTCGCACTGATACCGCCGCTCTACATGCTGATTACGTCGCTGAAAACCAGCGCCGAAATATCAGCGGCGACGAATCCGTGGTGGGTTTACCACCCCACATTGTCCAACTACGTCGAGTTGCTGACTTCGAACCAGTTTCTGACCTTCTTTCGCAATTCGGCGCTGGTTTCGATCTTCGTGGTGACGATCACCATGCTGATCAGTGTGCCTGCGGCCTTCGCCCTCGCGCGGATGCGGTTCTGGGGCTCGGCAACACTCGCGACCGGCGTTTTCCTGACCTACCTGATCCCCGAGACGCTGCTGTTTCTGCCCTTGTTCAAGATGTTCGTGGTATTCGGCGAACTGACCGGGATCCAGCTGATCAACAAATGGTATGTGCTGTTGATCGTCTATCCGACGCTGACCGTGCCGTTCTGCACCTGGATCATGATCGGCTACTTCGCTTCGATTCCCAAGGAGCTCGACGAGGCCGCTATCATCGACGGCGCAACTTGGTTCCAGACGTTGACGCGGATCTTCATTCCGGTCGCCCTGCCCGGCCTGATCGCCGCGACCATTTTCGCCTTCACGGTGTCATGGGCGCAATTCCTCTACCCGCTGGTATTCACGACGTCGACCGAGCAGCTGGTGCTGCCGGTCGGCATCATCACAACCCTGATCAAGGGCGACGTATTCGCCTGGGGACAGATCATGACCGGTGCCCTGCTCGGCGCCGCGCCGCCGCTGATCATCTACGCCTTCCTGATGGACTATTACATTGCCGGCCTGACCGCCGGTGCGACAAAGGGTTGAACTCAATGGCTGACGTCACGTTGCGCAAGGTTGTCAAGCGTTACGACGAGGTCGAGGCGGTGCGCGGCATCGATCTCGACATCGCCGACCATGAATTCGTCGTGCTGGTGGGCCCCTCGGGCTGCGGGAAGTCGACCACGCTGCGGATGATCGCGGGGCTTGAGGATATCACCGACGGCGATATCATGATCGGAGGCGACGTCGTCAACGACGTGCCGCCGAAGGACCGCGACATCGCCATGGTGTTCCAGAACTACGCGCTCTATCCGCACATGACGGTGGCGGAGAACATGTCGTTCGGGCTGCGGTTGAAGCGCTATCCGAAAGCCGAGATCAAGACCCGGGTCGACGAAGCCGCCCGCATGCTGGATATCGTCGAGTTGGTCGACCGCAAGCCGAAGCAACTGTCCGGCGGCCAGCGCCAGCGCGTCGCCATGGGCCGCGCCATCGTGCGAAACCCCAAGGTGTTCCTGTTCGACGAGCCGTTGTCGAATCTCGACGCCAAGCTGAGGGTGCAGATGCGGATCGAAATCAAGAAGGTGCATCAGAAGGTCCGCACCACCACCGTCTACGTCACCCATGACCAGGTCGAGGCGATGACGCTCGCCGACCGGGTCGTGGTCATGAACAATGGTCGTATCGAACAGATCGGCACCCCGAACGAACTTTATCACAATCCGGCCACGCGTTTCGTGGCGGGCTTCATCGGCTCGCCGGCCATGAACTTCATGTCGTGCCGGCTGGAGGAGATCGGTGGCAAGATGCACATCCGCCTGACCGACCGTATTGTCTTCCCGCTGCCGCCGGCCCGCGCCGAGCGCTACAAGACCGTGTCGCGAACCGACAAGCTGCAGCTTGGCCTGCGCCCCGAACACATCACGGAAGCCAGTCCCCACGCGGAGCCCGGAGTCGAGAACTTCGATGCGGTACTTGATGTGATCGAACCGATGGGCATGGAGACGATGATTTATTTCATCATAGATGGCGCCGAGATCTGCGGACGGGTCAATCCCAATGCCGACGCGCGCGCGGGGGCCCCGATGCGATTGGCGATAGACCTCAACAATATGCACCTGCTAAATGAGGCCACTGGCGCCGTCATTTGACGGCCTCACAACGAGAAACGCAGCAGGGGCGCGGGAATGACCACCAACAAGAAGAAGATCTTCATCACTGAATCGTTCTCGCAATCCGGAAGAGCGCTGCTGCAGGAGCGGGACGATCTCGACCTTGTCGAATTCCCGAATATGATCTCCGCTGGCGATTTCGAGGCCAAGCTCAGGGAGCACGCGCCGGTTCATGGCGTGGCGCTCGGGGCCACCCGTTTCGGCGAACCGGAGCTGGAAGCCTCCGTCGATATGAAGGTGGTGACCAGGATTGGCGTCGGTTTCGACGCCGTCGACGTTCCCGCGTTGAGCCGCCGCAAGGTCCCGCTGATGGTCGCGGGCACCGCGAACTCGCCGTCGGTCGCCGAACAGGCCATGTTCATGATGCTGATGCTGGCCAAGCGCGCGGTCGAAATGCATTCGATCGTCAAGGATGGCCAATGGTCCAGCCGGCTCGGCATGCTGCCCTACGACCTCTACGGCAAGACCGTGCTGATCGTCGGCTTCGGGCGCATCGGCACGCGCACCGCCAAGCGCTGTCTCGCCATGGAAATGAACGTGCTGATCTACGACCCCTACAAGCCCGCCGCCGAGATCACGGCCGCCGGCTGCGAGCCGGTCGCCGATCTCGACGCGGCGCTGCCGCGCGCCGATTTCGTCAGTATCCACTGCCCGAAGAATGCCGAGACCGTCGGAATGTTCAACGCCGCGCGGCTGCAGCGCATGAAGCCGACCGCCTATCTGATCAACACCGCCCGCGGCGGCATCATCGACGAGCCGGCGCTGTATGACGCGCTCTCGTCCGGCAGGCTTGCGGGCGCGGGTCTCGACGTGTTCGAGCAGGAGCCGCCGCCGTCGGGCCATTCGCTGTTCGCACTTCCCAACGTCATCATGGCGCCGCACGTGGCCGGCGTGACGCGGGAAGCGGTCGACCGGATGAGCGAGCAAACGGCGCGCAATATCCTGAGCGCGCTCGACGGACAGCCGCTGCGCCACAACGTCATCAACCAGGACGTGCTGGGCTGAGCCGGCTGCGACAGCGCCCGGCCTGAATTGATCGCTTCGCCACGTCAGCGACTCCACGGGTATCAGCATGGCTTTCAAGGAATACGGCAGCTATGACGGGATCGGCCTTGCCGATCTCGTCCGGAGAAAGCTGGTCAGCGCCGGGGAGTTGCTGGACGAAGCGATCGCCCGCACCGCCAGGGTCGATCCGCAGATCAACGCCGTCGTCGTGAGGCATGACGACTTCGCGAAGCAGCAAATCGACAAGGGACTTGCCGATGGTCCCTTCACCGGCGTGCCGTTTCTGCTGAAGGATCTTGAAATCCTAAAGGGTACGCGGACGACCTTCGGCGCCAGCGTCTACGAGGACAATGTCGCCGACCATAGCGGCACCCTCGCCCAGCGTTTCCTGGATGCCGGCCTCACGATCTTCGGAAAGAGCTCCAGCCCCGAATTCGGCTTGATGCCGACCACCGAGTCCCGCCTGTTCGGCCCGACCCGAAATCCGTGGAATCTGGCGCATTCGTCGGGCGGCTCCTCCGGCGGCGCGGCCGCGGCCGTAGCGGCGCGCATCCTGCCTGTCGCGCATGCCAGCGACGGCGGCGGTTCGATCCGCATTCCGGCCTCCGCATCCGGCGTGTTCGGATTGAAACCGACCCGCGCGCGCACCCCGCTTGGACCCGATCGCGGCGAAGGCTGGGGCGGGTTTTCCTGCGGCCACGTCGTCAGCATCAGCGTGCGCGACAGCGCCGCGATGCTGGACGCGATCCACGGACCGGAGCCATCGAGCCCCTATGTCGCGCCGCCGCCGCAGCGGCCCTTTCTGGAGGAAGTCGGTCGCGAGCCCGGCCGCTTGCGCATCGCCTTCACCGACAAGTCGCCCTATGGCGAAGCCATCGATCCGGAAGTGGCCGCGGCGACCCGCGAGATTGCCGTCCTGCTCGCGGGCCTCGGCCATCATGTCGAGGAGCGCGCGCCGATGTTGGCCGCCGATCCCGCGGTGGTGATGTCGACCATCGTGGCCGCCAACACCGCGCTGAATGTGCGGCTTGCCGAGCAGCGCTTCGGCCGCACGATGACGGATAACGATTTCGAGGCCCTGACGCTGGCAAGCGCACGTAACGCGCAAAAGTCGACCGCGACCGACTACGTCGCCGCGCAACTCGGCGCGTTCCAGATTTCGCGCGCCCTCGCCGCTTTCTTCGAGAGCTGCGACGTGTTGCTGTGCCCGACGTTGTGTTCGCCGCCGCTGCGGATCGGCGAGCTCAACACGATGTCGGAAGATCTGTCGCATATCGCCCCCGTCCTTCGGCGCTACATGCCGGCGACTGCCATGTTCAACATGTCCGGCCAGCCCGCGATGTCGGTGCCGCTGGCATGGAACGCGGCCGGGTTGCCGCTTGGCATGATGTTTTCCGCACGGTTCGGCGACGAGGCCACCTTGTTCCGCCTGGCGGCTCAGCTCGAGCAGGCGCGTCCGTGGAAGGACAAATTGCCGCCAGTTTGCGCGTAAACTGACAAAACTCAGCCTTATTCAGGAGCGAGGAAGGGAACCCGGCCCTGGCCGCGAAGTTCGCTTGGTGGCCTGTTGTGTCGTGCCCGGAGGTTTCAGATCTTGACCCAAAACGACCCGACCGATCATGCGCTTGCGGCCATCGCCAGCATTCTCGACCATCCCGAAACCCAGCGCGAGCCGCAGAAACCGCCGGTTGAGGAGCAGCCCGCGGCGCCCGAGGTGATCGAGGCCGAGGGTTACTCGAAAATGGGTCCCGGCCCGATGGCTGCGATCCGCTTCAGATGGACGGTTCGCCGCGAGGCCAATGGCGAGTATTTCGTGGACGAGACGATCGGCGAGAATTCCACGCCGGTGGTCAGCGGCCCGTTGGCTCCGGATGAGGCGATCAGGCTGGTCGATGAGCGTGCCGGCGAGGCGCGGGAGCGATTCGAGCAGATCAAAAGCGAAATGACCGGACGGGCCGCGGCCGCGAAGTTGGTCCGCAACCATGCCGGCGAAATGTAGTTTTGCGGGACACGATGGAGGCCACCTCCGCATGACCGGCGCCCCGCCGAAATTGACCGCGTCTGGCGTCCTGAAATACACTGGCCCTTCACTGACGATTTGAACCAAACTTGGTAACCGACGACTCATGCCCACGAAAGTGATGTAGGTCACGTTGTACGGCACTGTCGCAACGTATGGTGAAGACTGAGATTTCGCCTGCTCGGGAGGTCATATGAGAACGTTTCTTGCGATCGCCGCGTTTTTGCTGGCGAGCACCGCCGCACAGGCTCAGTACACCTTCGATTACGGCGGACGCACCATCACCATCGATCCCGATCGCGGAACCGTTTCGATTCCGGGCGTCTACGACAACACCGGCAAGAAAGCGAAACGCTCGCGCGACGATCAGGACAGCGACCGCCCGCGCAAACAGACGCCGCAGCAGGCCAAAAACGATCCAAAGAACGATCCGCAGACGCCCGTGGCCGCACCCGCGGCAACCCAACAGTCCCCGGCGCCCGCGGCAGCGCCGACCGAGCCTCCGCCAGCAGCTGCTGCACCGGCAACTGCGGCGGCCGCTCCCGCCGCGTCCGCGCCGGCCGCGGCTCCGAAACCGCAGGCGGCGGTCCCTGCTGCCGCGGCGAATTCACCGCTCGGGGTATGGTTGACCGAAGAGAAAGAGGGCAAGGTTCGGATCGAACAGTGCGGCCCCAACCTCTGCGGATATTCGGTGGACGCCAGGTCGAACGAGAACGGCGAGCAGGTTCTGATCAACATGAAGCCCGGCAAGGACGCCAAATGGAGCGGGCGGATTCTCGATCCGAACAGCGGCAGCACCTATGATTCCACGATCGCTTTGAAGGGCTCCGACAGGCTACGCGTTCAGGGCTGCGCGTTTGGCGGCATGTTCTGTGGCGGCCAGACATGGAGCCGGCTGAACTGAGGCGTGATTGCCATCACATACCGCGGCGTGCGGATGTGTGACCATGACAGCGTCCAACCAGAGATGACCTGCCATGGAACGCTTTCGCAGCATGCTTGTCGCCAGCCGCATCCTGATGCTCGCGGCCTCGATGACTTCAACGCCCGCCGCGGCTGCGACGTTCGATGGCGCATGGAATGTGCAGATCGTCTCGACCAACGCGGCTTGCGGCAGCGGCACCACCGTCTCGATCGGGATCAACAACGGGCAGATCGCGTCGAGCAACGCGTTGATGACCGCATCGGGCCGGGTCGCCGGCGCCGGCAACGTCAGTGTGACGATGACCAGCGGCATGAAGCGGGCCGTCGGTTCGGGTCAACTCACCGCCACCACAGGATCGGGCACCTGGCGCGGCGCGCTGTGCTCGGGCACATGGACCGCGCAGCGGATCTAACCGGCGCTGCGCGGGCGGCTAGTCTCCCACTTTTGCTGCGTAGTCGGCGTCGCTCACCGGCTCCATCCAGGTAGCATAACTGCCATTCAACGCTTCCTGCATTGCGATGTGGACCATCCCATTGCCGGGCGAGCCGCCATGCCAATGCTTCTCGCCCGGCGGAATCCAGACCACATCGCCCGGCCTGATCTCGTGGACCGGCTGGCCCACGGTCTGGACCCGCCCCACGCCCGAAATGACGTAAAGCGTCTGGCCGAGCGGATGCGAATGCCAGTTTGTTCTGGCGCCCGGCTCGAACGACACGCGGGTCGAGACAAGCCGCGCCGGCGCCTCGGTGGCGATGATCGGATCCTGCCAGACCGTGCCGACAAAATACTCTTTTGGCGCCCGGCGTGACGGCCGCGATCCGGCGAGATGCATATCCATGGAGTCCTCCTTCACTGCAGACGCTGCATCGATGCGCGTTGCTATTTCTTCGAGGCGGCGTAACGCGCCTTGGTCTCGGCGTTCATGGGGTAGAGACCCGGCAGCACCGCGCCGCTGTTCACCTGATCGACGATCCAGGCTTCCATGCGCTCCTGCTCGACGCCTTCAGCGAGAATGAAGTCGAGGAACGCCGCCGGGATCACCACCGCGCCGTCCTGATCGGCGACGATTATGTCGTTCGGGAAGATCGCCACTCCGCCGCAACCGATCGGCTCGCCCCAGCCGACAAACGTCAGACCGGCCACCGAGGGCGGCGCGGCAAAGCCGTCGCACCACACCGGCAGGCCGGTGCCGAGCACACCCTCGAGATCGCGCACCACGCCGTCGGTCACCAGCGCCGCCACGCCGCGCTTCATCATGCGGGCGCACAATATGTCGCCGAAGATGCCGGCGTCGGTCACGCCCATGGCATCGACCACGGCGATGCAGCCCTGCGGCATGGCTTCGATCGCGGTCCGGGTCGAGATCGGCGACGACCAGGATTCCGGCGTCGCCAGATCCTCCCGCGCCGGCACGAAACGAAGCGTAAACGCCGGTCCGACCAGCCGGGGCTGCCCTGGCCGCAGCGGTCGCGAGCCCCGCATCCAGACGTTTCGCAGGCCCTTCTTGAGCAGAACCGTGGTGATGGTCGCGGTGGATACGCGGGACAGCGTCGCAGTCGCTTGTGGTGTCAGGGACATCGAAAACTCAGCTCCGGTCGGGATTGATTGGCGGCGCCATCATGCGGGGCGCGGCCATCCCGTCAAGGGGCGTTGCACAGCAGGCTGCAATGCCGGCTCGATGGCATCCTCTAGCACGATTATTCGTATTGGTTTGTTGAACTTGCAGGCTGATCTTCGCCAAGCGAATTCCACTCCGGCTCAAAACGCGCTACAGCATACGATCCGCCGAAGAGTCATGAGACCATGTCCGCGACGCTCCCCCCGCCCCGCCTCTTGCCAAGTGGCGACAGCGCCATCACGGTGGAGTTCAGCCGCAATATCGATGACGCCGCGAACCAGCGCGTGCTGGCGCTGGATCGCCTGCTGGCGCGCGACACGATCGCCGGCATCACCGAGACCGTGCCGACCTATCGATCGCTGCTGGTGCATTACGATCCCGAGGTGATCGGCTTCGACGCCCTGAGCGCCAAGCTGGTTGCGCTGGCGCTGCGGCCCGTGCCGCCGACGGCGACGACGCGGCGCTGGCGTATCCCCGTGGTTTATGGCGGCGAGCACGGTATCGATCTCGAGGACGTCGCCCGGGCGCTTGGTGCCACGCCTGACGAGATCGTGGCGCGGCATGTCGCCGGCCACTACCGCGTCGCCATGATCGGCTTTACGCCGGGCTGGTCCTATCTCAGCGGCCTTGATCCCTCCTTGCATATGCCGCGGCGGCAAAACCCGCGCCTGCTAACGCCGGCCGGTACGGTCTCGATCGGCGGCGTGCAGACCGGGGTGCAGTGTCTCGCCGGGCCGAGCGGCTGGCATCTGCTGGGACGGACGCCGGTGCGCACCTATCAGTTGCACCGCGATCCGATCTTCCTGCTGGAACCGGGCGATGCCGTGACGTTTGCCGCTATCGATGCAAAGACCTTCGACGAGCAGGACCGCGCCGCCGAGCATGGCGAGATCGTCGCGGAACTGATCGCCGCATGACCAAACTCGTCATTGCAGCCATCGGCCCCGCGAGTTCGGTGCAGGACGGCGGACGGCACGGCGCCCAGCGCTACGGTCTGACGCCAAGCGGCGCGATGGACCGGCTCGCGCTGGCGATCGCGAACGTTCTTGTTGGAAACGCGCCATTGGCGGCGGCGATCGAAATCGGGCCGTTTGGTGCTGCGTTTACCGCGTGCGGCGGGGCAGTCCGTGTCGCCCTGGCCGGCGCTTCGCGCCTTGCCGACGTTGCCGGCCGGGCGGCTGTCTGCGATACCTCCATGACAGTCGCGGACGGCGAGACGCTGACGCTGGGCTTTGCGCGCGCCGGATCGTTCAGCTACCTCGCGATCGAGGGTGGTATTGCGGGCGAGCCGATGTTTGGCAGCCTCGCGGTCAATGCCCGCGCGGGCCTCGGCAGTCCCTATCCGCGCCCGCTACGGGCCGGCGACGAATTGCCGACGGTGGCCGCCAGCGGTGCGGCCGAACTTCGGATCGACCTTCCCGCGATGACGGACGCTCCGATCCGCGTGCTGATGGGCCCGCAGGACGACGAATTTGGCGACGCTGAAAAACAGCGGTTTCTCGACAGCGAGTGGAAGATATCGGCGACCAGCGACCGCATGGGTTACCGGCTGGAAGGCCCCGTGATCAAGCATTTGTACGGCCACAACATCGTCTCCGACGGCACCGTCAACGGCAGCATCCAGGTGCCCGGCAATGGCGCACCCATCGTGCTGATGCCGGACCGCGGCACCAGCGGCGGCTACCCCAAGATCGCCACCGTGATTTCGGCTGATCTCGGGCGGTTCGCACAGCTACCGGCAGGAAAGCCGTTCCGGTTCAAGGCCGTCGGCATGGCCGAAGCGCAGGCGGAGGTTAAGAGATCGGCCGAATTGCTCCGCACCCTGCCCGACCGGCTGCGGCCGATCGAAAACTTTGATCTCAACATCGAGGCGCTGCATGATGCCAACGTCGCCGGCGCCGCCGTCAGCGCCGTCGATGCCGAAACGTGGCATGCTCCGTCGGCAGACGCGCCGGGCTGCTGAAGATCCATTGGCCCAAGGGGACAACGACATGCAGACCATCGATCTGAATTGCGATCTCGGTGAAGGCTTTGGCGCCTGGGAAATGGGCAACGATGCCGCCATGATCGAGCTCGCCACCTCCGTCAACATCGCCTGCGGATTCCATGCCGGCGATGCCGACATCATGCGCAGGACGGTGGAGCTTGCGAAGGCCCGCGGCGTCAGCATCGGGGCGCATCCGGGGTATCGCGACCTGCACGGCTTCGGCCGCCGGCCGTTTCCTGGAATGAAAACGTCGGAAATCGAGAACCTCGTCGCCTACCAGATCGGCGCGCTGCAGGCGATCGCGACGGCGGCCGGTCACAAGGTGACGCATGTCAAGGCGCATGGCGCGCTCTCCAACGTCGCGTGCGAGGATAACATGACCGCGAAAGCCATCGCCTCCGCCATCAAGGCGGTCGACCCCAACCTGGTTTTCGTCGTGCTCGCCAATTCAAAGCTGGTGCAGGCCGGCGAAGCCGCCAATTTGCCGATGGTGCATGAAGTGTTCGCCGATCGCGCGTATGAAGACGACGGCTCGCTGGTGTCGCGCCGCAAGCCCGGCGCGGTGCTGCACGACGCCGGCAAGATCGCCGGGCGCGTGGTGCGGATGGTGCAGGACGGCGCCGTGGTTTCGGTCACTGGCAAGGTGATCAAGATGCGCACCGACACCGTGTGCATTCACGGCGATACCCCGGGTGCCGTCGAGATCGCGCGTGGCGTACGACAGGCGTTGAAGGGCGCCAAGATCGAAGTGGCGCCGTTCAAGGTGAATTGAATCGTAGAGTGGGGAAAGGCGCGCTTGCGCGGTGCCCACCATCCCTGTCCATCACGCCAAATGATGGGCACGCTTCGCTTTGCCCACCCTATGACCTCAGAACGGGTGAACCGACAGCGAGCCGAATACGATCGCCGCGATCAGCGCCAGCGAGCCATAGAGCGCAACGGTATGGAATCCGCTTCCGGTCTGTCTCGAAAGCTGGCGCGCGTAAAGGTGCAGGCGGGCTTCCGCCGATAGTTCACGCATGGTCGATCTCCAACGCAGCATCGGCCATAATGAAGGGCGGTTCACCGGGGGATGCAAGATCTCGGACGAAATAAAGATGGCGGCGTCCGATGAGAGTCCGGCTGCAGCCAAAAATTCTCTACCGGGAATTCCGGCGAGAATATTATTCGTTGCGGTTAGAAGCGGATGAACCGGTTCCGTCAGTAGACGTCCTGCTGGAACCGGCCCTTTTTCTTGAGGTCCGCCACGAACAGCACCGCTTCGTCGGTCGAACGCGCGCCGAACTGGGCAACGATATCGACCAGTGCGCGCTCGACGTCCTTCGCCATCCGCTTGGCGTCGCCGCAGATGTAGAGACTGGCGCCCTCGGCAAGCCATGTCCATATTTCGCGGCCAAGTTCGCGCATGCGGTCCTGCACGTAGAATTTTTTGTCGCCGTCGCGCGACCAGGCCAGCGACAGCCGCGTCAGCACCCCTGACGTTTTCAAGGCGTTCAATTCATCGGCGTAGAAGAAATCGCAGTCGCTGCGCTGATGGCCGAAGAACAGCCAGTTCCTGCCGGGCGCGCCGGTTGCCTTGCGGTCGAGCAGGAAGGCGCGGAACGGTGCGACACCGGTCCCCGGCCCGACCATGATGATCGGCACCTTCGGATCCTGCGGCAGCGCGAAGCCATGGGCCTTCTGCACATAGACCCTGACTTCGTCGCCAGGATTGATACGCTCGGCGAGGAATGTCGAGGCGAGGCCGAGGCGCTTGCGCTTGCCGACCACGTAGCGCACGCAGTCCACCGTCAGCGACAGTTTGCCCGGCGTCGCATTGTGCGACGAGGAAATCGAATAGAGCCGCGGCTGCAGCGGCTCCAGCGCCTCGACGAAGGCTTCGGGATGCGGACGCACCCCGGAGAATTTCTGCAGCGCCGCCATCACATCGAGCGTCGCGGCGTCGCCATCGGGGTCCTCGCCTTGCGCCAGGGCGCGCGCCCTCTCGCGCTGCGCGCCGCCGGTGAGGTAGGAGAACAGTTCGAACAGGCTGTCCGGGGCCGGCGCCAGCGAGGCCTCTGATGTCAATACCTCGCGCAGCGTCTTGCCTCTCACCTTGGTGGTGTGCGACGCGCCGAGCAGGGCAATGATCTGGTCGACATCGCCGAGATCGTTGCGGGCGAAGATGCCGAAGGAGTCGCCGACGACATAGTCGAGGCCGGCGCCGGAGAGATCGAAATCGACATGCCAGGTTTCCTTTTCCGATCCGGCCTTGTTGAGCAGGCGGCGCGACACGAAGGTGGCTGCGACCGGATAGTCGCGTGAGCGTCCGGGCTCCGTCGCGATCGCGAGGCCTGCCGTAACGGACGCCGCCGCCGGGACGACCGGGGCCGGCGCCTTTTCCAGTTCCTCGTTCAGCGCCTTCAGCATCCGGGCAGTCTCCTTGCCGCCGGGAACGCACAGGTTGAGACGCGCCTCCGTCTTGTTCGCGATCGCGTCCGAATAGTCGTGGCAATTGTAGCCGCACTGGCCGCAATCCTGCTGCGCCATCGCCGCCATCATGCGCCGGCGCAACGGCCGGCCTTCGGCGAGCTTCATGCGATCGGCAATCGGCATGGTCTGGTCGTGCCAGGGCGCCTCGCCGTCGTCGCCACCCTGCAATACGGCAGCGCCCTGCTCCGCCGACAGCGGCGTCGGACCGCGATCCGTCAGCAGCCCGGCAAAGAAGCCGTTCAGCCAGGAGCGCTGCGCATCGGAAAATGGCGCGCTCGCGGGAATGATTTCGATCTTGGGAGGCGGTGTCATCTGGTTCATGTGGAAGCCTCGGCATCGGCCAGTTTGCGCAGCGTTTCGCCGTCATGGCGGCGCGCGAATGCGAGGAACGTCTCGTCAGGTGAGGTACGATGGGAGACGTAGGCTTTCAGCAACCGCTCGACGTGGACGGGTGCATCCTCCGCCGTGAGGTCGTGAAACACCTCCTGCCCGAGCTCGGCGTCGGGACCGAACCCGCCCCCGGTGAAGACGTGAAAGCCGTCGACGGTGTCGTCGCCATCGCCGACCGCGATGCGCGCGCCGATCATGCCGATGTCGCTGATGTAGTGCTGCGCGCAGGAATGATGGCAGCCGGTGAGATGGATGTTGATCGGCGTCTCGATCGACACCCTTGCGTCGCACCAGTCCGCGATCCGGGCGGCGGTGCGCTTGGTATCGGCATTGCCGAACTTGCAGCCGGCGCGACCGGTGCACGCGATCAGCCCGGCCCGGATTTCCGAGGTCCTGATCGCAAGCCCGATCGCTTCGATCGCGGCCGTGGCCAGTGCCACCTTGTCGTCGGCGACGCCTGATATCAGAAGGTTCTGCCAGACCGTGAGGCGGATATCGCCGTCGCCGAGGTCTTGCGCGATGCTGGCGAGGCCGCGCATCTGTGCGCACGTCACCTTGCCCAGCGGCAGCGCGACCCCGATCCAGTTCAGGCCGTCCTGCTTCTGTTGGCGCACGCCAATATGCGCGGCGCGGTCGAACGCCGGACGGGCCGCGACGGCGTCCGGAGGCACCCGGGTGAAGGCGTGGCCGAGCTTTTCCTCGACCAGGACGAGGAATTTTTCCATGCCCATGCCGTCGATGACGTATTTCAGGCGGGCCTTCAGCCGGTTGGTGCGGTCGCCGAGATCGATGAAGACACGGACAATGGCGTCGGCGACCTTGGTCGCATTATCAGGCCTGACGACGATACCGGGATCAGCAGCGAAATCCCTATGGCCGGTAATGCCGCCGATGCCGAGCTTGAACCAGACGCCAGGCTCGACCTCAAAACCGTCCTTCACCTGGACGGCCGCGAACGCAATGTCGTTGGTGTCCTCGAGCACAGCGATCTTGCCGGCGCCATCGAAGGCGACATTGAATTTGCGCGGCAGCCCCGTCAGCGAGCGGTCGTTGAGGATGTGGTAGTGCCATTCCCGGGCGTATTGGCGGGTATCGAGCAACTCTTGCGGATCGATGCCGGCGGTCGGCGTGCCTGTGACGTTGCGGATATTGTCGGCGCCCGAGCCGCGCGAGCACAGGCCGAGGTCCTGGATGCCCTCGATCAGCATCACGGCGTGCTTCGGCGGGATCTCGCGCACCTGCAGATTGGCGCGGGTGGTGACGTTGGCGAACGGGCCGCATAGCGGTTCGATCAGATCGGCCAACCCCGCGAACTGCCAGTGCTTCATGATCCCGTTCGGGATTCGCAGCCGGCACATGTAGGAATCTTCCGCCGGCGCGACATGGAACAGTCCGTAATAGCGCCAGCGGAAATTGTCCGCCGCGGACGGCGGGACGTTTTCGAGCGCCTGTTGTTTCAGCCGCGGATAGGCGTCGAACGGATGCTCTTCCCGTTTGAACTTTTCCTGGTCGGCGAGCTTCTTGCCCGCCGCGACGACCCTGTCCTGCGCCTTGAAATGCACCGCGTCAGGTCCCACAGGCTCAGGGCTGCTCTTGCCGGAGGCCGCGCCACCGAGACCGCGCCCGACCCGGCTGATCTGCAGCCCGGTGGTGAAACCTTCGAGGTAGCGTTTCTGCTCGTCGGTAAAGTCGACTGAGAGCGTTTCGAATTTCATGGATGCGACGAAGCTCCTGCGCCACGACCGGTGGCCTCAACGGAAACGCAATGCGACCGCGTTCACATCACCCGAACCGGCCGACCAGCTTCGTTGCTGCGGAGATCCACTTGGACGTAGGCCAGCAGGCATCTGTGGCGGCTGGCTGCACTGCAACATTCAAGTTGTGTGCCACCCGAAATTCGAAGAAATAATTAAGACATTCAATGAGTTACGTTTTCCAATGGAAACCTGTTGGCCGGCGCCACCGCTGATTTCAAGCAGATAGCCTAATAAGTAGACGGTCGGGACGGGGTGCCCAAGGTCGCTTCATGGAGCGTTTCAGGGTTTTGGGCGGCCGATCTCGAATGCCGCGAGATGGCCGGCAATGTCGTTGGCATCGAACGCCGGTCCGGCGAACGCGCCGATCGCGTCGGAGGCCTCAATTGGCTTCGCTTCACGCCCCAGTGCAGCGTCGTACAGGTCGGGCCGGAACACCGCCATGGCCACTTTCAGAGCTTGCGGGCTGAACGAGGTCTGCCCCCACCGCACCATCTGCGCGTAGAGCCAGGCGGCCTGCGCGGGATCGGGCCGCGCCGCGCCCTGCCGCCCCACCAGCAGATAGCGGCTGCTCTCGCGCATCGTTCCATCGGGAGAAATCTTGAGGCGGCCGTCGAGCGTTCGCTGGATCACCTCGGCATCGACACCGATGCGCTCAGGTGAACTCAGGATGCGCGCCACCTCGACGCGGTTATGCGGCTGCTCGATGAATTCGGCGGCGCGATCGTGCGCCCGAATCAAGGCGGTCAGCACGTCCGGGTTTTTCTCCGACCAATCCTGCCTGATCGCCAGCACCTTTTCGACCGCGCGAACCAGAATGTCGGCGACGAAATGCAGGATATGGCCGACCCCGAGATCGACCGCGACCGAGTTCCAGGGCGCGCCGACGCAGAAGGCATCAACATGACCGTTGGCCAGACTGTCCACCATGTACGGCGGCGGCAACACCACCAGGCGAACGTCCTCATCGGGATCGACGCCGCCGGCGGCCATCCAGAACCGCAGCTGGTAATTGTGGGTCGAGAACGGAAAGGTCATGCCGAAGGTCAGCGGTTCGGCGCCGCTCCTGCGCCGCGCCGCGACCACGCGGGCCAGCGCCAGCGCGGTCGCCATCGGATCGAACGGATCGCCTTCCATTTCGCTCATGATGGCCGCATGCAGCGCCGGCGATACCGTGATGGCATTGCCGTTGAGGCCGAGATTGAACGGGGCGACGATCGGAACCTTGACGTGCCCGAGCCCGAGGCTGGATGCGATCGCCACCGGCGCCAGCAGATGCGCAGAGTCGAACAGGCCGATGTTGAGCTTGTCGCGGATGTTCGACCACGACACCTCCCGGACCAGCGCAACGTCGAGCCCTTCGGCCACGCAAAACCCCTTGTCGACGGCGACGATCAGGGCCGCGGCGTCGACCAGCGGAATGAAGCCTATGCGCAGCGGTGTGGTCATTTCAGCAACTCCGAAGCGGTCAGGATCGATTGTGCGATCTCGCCGATTTTCTTTTTTTCGCGCATCGCGGTGGAGCGCAGCAGCACGTAGGCCTCGTCTTCGGTGAGGCCTTTCAGCTTCATCAGGATGCCCTTGGCGCGGTCGATCACCTTGCGGTCCTCGAGCGCGGATCTGGCGCGGTCAAGTTCGTCCTGCAGCTTGGAGAAGGCGTTGAAGCGCGAGATGCAGAGGTCGAGGATCGGCTTGATGCGCTCCTTCTTCAGGCCGTCGACGATATAGGCGGAGACGCCGGCGTCGACTGAGGCCTGGATCGAGGCTGAGTCGCTCTGGTCGACGAACATCGCGATCGGCCGGCGCACCGCGCGGCTGACCTGGAACATCTGTTCCAGAACGTCGCGGCTGGGATTTTCCAGGTCGATCAGGATGACGTCGGGATCCAGCGCGTAGATCCTGGCCAGCAGATTGTGCATCTCGCTGATATGCGTGACGCCGGTAAAGCCCGCCTCGCGCAGCCCCTCCTCGAGGATGGCGGCGCGGATCGGGCTTTCGTCAACGATGACGATCCTGGGGGAGGTCTCGGAGCCCATCGATTAACCCGCATTCGGCAAAGCATCTCTTAGCACGCCGGAAGCCGGCTCAAAGCCTTGTAATTATGGGCAATTGGGACTAGCTCCTGCCAATCAATCAGGCACCCCAGACATGCACCAGGCCGCCGCGCCCAAAGTCAGCTTTGTTTCCCTGGGATGTCCCAAGGCGCTGGTGGATTCCGAGCGGATCATCACCCGGCTGCGCGCCGAGGGCTATGAGCTGGCCCGCAAGCATGATGGCGCCGATCTGGTCATCGTCAATACCTGCGGTTTTCTCGACAGCGCCAAGCAGGAATCGCTTGGCGCCATCGGCCAGGCGATGGCCGAGAACGGCAAGGTGATCGTCACCGGCTGCATGGGCGCGGAACCCGAGCAGATCGAGGCCGCCTACCCCGGCGTGCTGTCGATAACAGGCCCGCAGCAATATGAAAGCGTGCTCGATGCCGTGCACCGCGCGCTGCCGCCGATGCATAATCCGCACCTCGATCTGGTGCCGCCGCAGGGCATCAAGCTGACGCCGCGGCATTACGCGTACCTGAAGATTTCCGAAGGTTGCAACAACCGCTGCAGCTTCTGCATCATTCCGAAATTGCGCGGCGATCTGGTGTCGCGGCCGGCGGGCGAGGTGCTGCGCGAGGCCGAAAAACTGGTCACGGCCGGCGTCCGGGAATTGCTGGTGATCTCGCAGGACACCTCGGCCTACGGCGTGGATATCAAATATGCCGACAGCCCCTGGAAGGATCGCCAGGTCCGCGCCAAATTCTTCGATCTGGCCAAAGAGCTCGGCGAACTCGGCGCCTGGGTCCGGCTGCAATACGTCTACCCGTATCCGCATGTCGACGAAGTCATCGGCCTGATGACGCAAGGCAAGGTGCTGCCCTATCTCGACATCCCCTTCCAGCACGCCAGTCCGGCAATCCTGAAAGCCATGAAGCGCCCCGCCGCGCAGGACAAGACGCTGGCGCGGATCAAAAAGTGGCGCGAGCAATGCCCAGAGCTGACGCTGCGCTCCACCTTCATCGTCGGCTTTCCCGGCGAGACCGACTCCGACTTTGCGTATCTGCTCGACTGGCTCGAGGAAGCCGAGATCGATCGCGCCGGATGTTTCAAATACGAGCCGGTCGCAGGCGCGACCTCGAATGCGCTCGGCAACCACGTACCGCCAGAAATCAAGCAGGAGCGCTGGAACGCGCTGATGGCGCGGCAGCAGAAGATTTCCGCCCGGCGGCTGAAGAAAAAGGTCGGCACACGGCAGCAGATCATCATCGACGAGGTCGGCCCGACCGTCTCGAAGGGCCGCTCCAGGTCCGACGCGCCCGAGATCGACGGCGCGGTCTATTTGTCGAGCCGCCGCCCGCTGCGGGTCGGCGAAATCGTTACTGCGAAGATTGAACGATCCGATCAATACGACCTGCACGGCAGCGTCGCGGGGTTCTGAGCCTATTGACAGCGCTCGCCATTCGGCTGTATGGCCCTGCCCCATGATCCTGAACCGGACCCACACCCGCGCCACTTTCCGTCGTCGCTCTGTCGACGATGATGGGTCGCGCCGTGTCCGACGACAACGCTGAAATCCTAGATCAGCAACGTTTTCGAGAAGGCCGCACCCGCAACGTGCGGCCTTCCTGCGTTTCGGCCCGCCTGTTCACCCCACCCGCTGAGGAGTTCGACATGAACATCGCCACACATCCGTTCGATGCGCTGATGGAGATCACCGCCCGACCGCCGACGGTTTTCGTCCGCGGCGACGGCTCGTTCCTGTGGGACGACAGCGGCAAGCGCTACCTCGACTTCATCCAGGGCTGGGCGGTCAACTGCCTCGGTCACTCGCCGCCGGTCATTGCCGATGCGCTCGCGGCGCAGGCCAAAATGCTGCTGACGCCGAGCCCGGCGTTCTACAACGGCCCCAGCCTCGCGCTGGCGAAGGCACTCACCGATCACAGCTGCTTCGACCAGGTGTTCTTCGCCAATTCCGGCGCGGAAGCCAATGAAGGGGCGATCAAGCTCGCGCGCAAATACAGCTCGCTGCACAAGAACGGCGCTTACGAGATCATCACCTTCGCAGGCGGCTTTCACGGCCGCACGCTGGCGACGATGTCGGCATCCGGCAAGAAGGCTTTTGAACCATTGTTCGAACCGAAGGTGTCCGGCTTCCCCAAGGCAAGACTGAACGATCTCGACTCGGTGAAGCGGTTGATCACGGACAAGACCATCGGCGTCATGCTGGAGCCGATCCAGGGCGAAGCCGGCGTCTGGCCGGCGACCGACGAATTCCTGCGGCAGTTGCGCGCGCTGACCGAGGCGCACGGTCTGTTGCTGATATCAGACGAGATCCAGACCGGCATGGGCCGCACCGGAAAGCTGTTTCACCATGAGCATGCCGGGATCGAACCCGACATCATGACGCTCGGCAAGGGCATCGGCGGCGGCGTGCCGCTGGCGGCCTTGCTGGCGACGGACAAGGCCTCTTGCTTCGAGCATGGCGACCAGGGCGGTACCTTCAATGGCAATCCGCTCATGTGCGCGGCCGGGCTTGCTGTTCTGGCAGAGGTCCGCAAGCCAACGTTCCTGAAATCGGTTGTCGAAACCGGATTGTTTCTGGAAAGCGAGCTGCAGCGAATTTCGGCGCGGCACGGACTCGGTGATGTCCGCGGCCGCGGGCTGTTGCTGGCGCTCGACCTCAAGCATCCGATCGGCGCGTCTGTTGTCGCACAGGCGCTGGCCGACGGCTTGCTGCTGAATTCGCCGCAGCCGGACGCGCTGCGCTTCATGCCGGCGCTCAACGTTTCACGCGAGGAGATTTCCGAGATGATCGAAGGCCTCGACGCGATCCTGACCCGGGTGGGAGCGGCGCGGCGAGTGGCGTAGCAACGTCATTGCGATCCAACGGGTCGCGCGAACGCGCGTCCCGCCATCGCGAGCGCAGCGAAGCAATCCATTCTTGCTTTCCGCGCAGGCATGGATTGCTTCGTCGCAAGCGCTCCTCGCAATGACGTTGAGGCGCCTTTACGGCTTCAATATCGACGCACCTGTCGTGGCCCGGCTCTCCAGTTCGCTATGCGCCCTCGCGGCATCCTTCAGAGCATAGGCATGGTTGATCGGCACATGCAGCTTGCCGTTGATGACGGCCGAGAACAGGGTGTCGGCGCCTTCCAGCAGATCCGAGCGTTTGGCGATGTAATCGTTGAGTTTCGGACGGGTCGCGAACAGCGAGCCGTGGTTGTTGAGTTCGGCAATCGCGAACGGCGGCACCGGACCCGACGCGTTGCCGAAACTCACGAACAATCCGCGCGGCTTCAGGCAGGACAGCGATCCCGGAAAGGTGGTCTTGCCGACGCCGTCATAGACCACGTCGCAGAGTTCGTTGCGGCTGATCTGCTTCACGCGGGCGACGAAATCCTCCTCATTGTAGAGGATGACGTGCTCGCAGCCATTGGCGAGCGCGAGATCGGCCTTCGCCTGGGTGCCGACGGTGCCGATGACATGCGCGCCCATCGCCCTCGCCCATTGGCACGCCAAGAGGCCAATGCCACCCGCCGCGGCATGAATCAGCACCCGATGGTGCGGCTCGACCTTGAAGGTCTTGTGCAGGAGATACCAGACCGTCAGCCCCTTGAGCATCAGCACCGCGCCCTGCTCGTAGGTGATGTGGTCGGGCAGCTTCACCAGCTTGTCCCAAGGAATGTTTCGCTCGGTGGCGTAGCCGCCGAGATTGAAATAATAGGCGACGCGGTCGCCGGGATGAAAATGGGTCACCCCCGGCCCCACCGCCAGAACCTCGCCGGCGGCTTCATTGCCGGCGATGAACGGCAGCCCCGGCGCCTTGTAGAGACCGGTGCGGTAATAAACGTCGATGAAGTTCAGACCGATGGCATGCTGGCGGATACGCACCTCGCCGGGGCCGGGCGCGGGCAGGTCGACGGCTTCATAAACCAGGGCTTCCGGGCCTCCCACCTTGTGCACGCGCACCGCCTTGATCATATCAAGTTCTCCCTCGGCATTTCCGACGTCGACCGAAAGCCATCGCAACCGCGTTGTCAACTCGGCACGGCCGCGAGGTGTCCGCGATCTATCAAGCCTTGAACATCCTCAGGATCCGGATCGCTGCGTCGCTCGCCACGACATAAAGGGCAATCGAACAGAGGCCGGCGGTTACGGGCAGACTTACATCGAAGTCCCTGGCCAGCACGATGATGGCGAGCACCGCCCAGACGCCCATCAGCGACAAAGTCAGGCCGCGCAGCCGCACGACGCGGACCGGATGCATCACGTTCAAGGGAACGAACGTCAGCACGATCAGAACCGCGATCATCAGGCTCGACAGCCACGGCTGCGGATGCAGCAGGAACAGATAGAATGCCGCGGCGTTCCACAGCGCCGGAAAACCGCGGAAATGATTGTCGTCGGTTTTCATGCGGCGATCCGCGAAATACAGCGCGCCGGACACCACGATGCCGGCGCCGAGCAGCGGCGCCGCCAGCGGCAGCAGCAGGCCGCTTGCCGTGATCGCATAGGCCGGCACGAAAACGTAAGTGACGAAATCCACCACGAGATCGAGCACCTCGCCCGACCAGTTCGGCTGCAGGCGCACGACATCGAACCGCCGCGCGATCGGACCGTCGAGCGCATCGACCACCAGCGCCAGCCCTAGCCAGGCGAACATCGCAGCCCAGTGCTCGCGCACCGCCTCCAGCAGCGCGATGAGCCCGATGCCTGCCCCCATCGCCGTGAAGATATGCACCGAGAATGCCGCCGCCCGCGCTCCCGGCGAGGCTTGCGGCGAAGAAACTGGCTGGTTCAACTTGTCCATCGGCCCGCACTGCTATCAGGAATCGCCGCGATTTGCACACCCGGCTTGCGGCGTTCGGCGGCGCCAATTGCCGGGAGCAATTGACCAGGTCGTGCAGACTTGAAAATGCCGCGAGGAACGTCGATTGTCCCGATATGAATGATGGATCCGGTATCTACGACGTCGCGGTGATCGGTGGCGGCCCCGCGGGACTAGTAACTGCGATCGCCCTGGCGGAAACCGGTGCGCGCACGGCGCTGGTCGCCCGCCGCCAACCGTATGCCGACAACCGCACCACGGCGCTGCTGGGTGACTCCGTCGATCTGCTCGAGCGACTGGAGGTCTGGCCGCGCTGCAGGGACCAGGCGGCGGCATTGCGGGTCATGCGGCTGGTCGACGATACCGGCCGCCTGATCCGGGCGCCCGAGGTCCGGTTCTCCTGCGACGAAATCGGTCTCGACGTGTTCGGCTACAACATCGAGAACCGCGCGCTGATCGAAGCGCTGGAGCAACGCGCAGCCGGGCTCGCCGGTCTGACGCGGTACGACGATGAGGCTGCTACCATCAGCCCCGAAGACGCCGATGTCGCCGTCCGCACCCGCGACGGCATGTCACTGGCGGCCCGCCTCGTGGTCGGCGCGGACGGGCGACAGTCGCTGTGCCGTCAGGCAGCCGGCATCGAGGTCAGCCGCCGCGGCCTCAACCAGGCGGCATTGACCTTCAACATCGGCCATTCGCGGCCGCACCGGAACATCTCAACGGAGTTTCACACCCCGCAAGGGCCGTGCGTATTCGTCCCCCTGCCCGGCGACCGCAGCAGCGTGGTATGGGTCGCCGCACCCAGGGAAGCCGAACGGCTGATCGCGTTGAGCGATCAGGAATTGTCGGAGGCCGCCGAAAGGCAATCGCATTCCATCCTCGGTCGCGTCGCCGTCGAGGCTGGACGGCATCTGTTTCCGCTCGGCATCGAGCAGCCCCGGCAATTCGCCAGGGCTCGCATCGCGCTGGTCGGCGAAGCCGCGCATGTGCTGCCGCCGATCGGCGCACAGGGCCTGAACCTCGGACTTCGCGACGCCGCCGACATCGCCGATATCGTGCGCGGCGCGATGCGGTCAGGTGAAGACCCCGGCGCGCCGCAGGTGCTCGAGCGTTACGACTCGGCGCGGCGCAGCGATGTCGCCAGCCGGACCTTCGCGATCGATCTGGCGAACCGTTCGTTGCTCAGCGACCTCCTGCCGATCCAGTCGCTGCGCGCGGCCGGCATGCATTTGATCGGCTCGGTCGGCGCGATCCGCCGGCTGGCCATGCGCGAGGGGCTGGCGCCTTCGTGGCGGCGGTCGCGGGGTCATGGAAACACCAGCCGGCCGGACTGAATGAACCACATCACGCTGGTCAGCGTGACGACGGAGGCGAATGTTCCGATCAATACGGCGACCGACGCGGGCTCGACCCAGGTGTCGTGTTGCCGGGCGATGACGAACACGCTCAGTGCCGGCGGCAGCGCTGCCATCAGCACCGCGGTCGCCGCCCAAGGCTGCGGGAACGGCCCGAATTCCAGCATCAATCCGAACACGATCAGCGGATGGATCAAGAGCTTGATCGCGACGGCGCCGGGCACTTCCCAGGGCACCCCGGCCAACGGGCGCAGTGCAACCGTCACGCCCAGCACGAACAACGCGACCGGCGCGGCGGCGTTCTGCAAAAAGAGCAGCGTATTGTCGATCGCCGCCGGCGGGCGAACATGAAGCGCGGCGGCGAGCGCACCGGCGCATGCCGACATGATCAATGGGTTCAAGACGATCTGCCGCGCCACCATGCCGAGCGTGCGCGGCAGGGACTGGTGTTCGCGGTCGGTGAGCGCAATCAGCAGCGGAACGACCGTGAACAGAAAAATGGCGTCGCAGCAGAAGATCAATGCGGTCGGCGCAGCGGCCTTCGAGCCGAACACGGCCAGCGCCAGGCCGGGGCCCATGTAACCGATATTGCCATAGCCGCCGGCAAGGCCCGCCAGCGTGGATTCCCGGACCGAAAGCCTGCCTATCAGCTGGCTTGTAAACATGGCGAGGAAGAAGGCGCTGGCCGTACCGAAGGTGGTCGCGATCAGGAATGGTGGATTATTCAGCTCCGCGAACGGCGTCTTGGCCATGATTCCAAACAGCAGCGCCGGCAGCGAAACATAGAGCAGGAAGAAGTTCATCCACGCCAGCCCCTCCTCGGGAATGGCCTTCGCCTTGCCGCAGGCGAACCCGATGAAAATCAAGCCGAAATACGGTAACGCAAGATTGAGAATGTCGATCATCCGGACAGGTCTTTTTCAACTTGGTCGGCCCCGATCGACTGCCTGGGCGGACGGGCACGGCAAAGGTTAATTCGGCTGTTTGCCTCTAGCATCGGCCACAATCATGGTCTATTCGACGAGGCATGATAAAAGCGCGGACCGCCAAATTTCAGATCGGACAAATCGTCCGGCACCGGATCTTTTCGTTCCGGGGCGTGATCTTCGATATCGATCCGGTGTTCGACAACACCGAGGAATGGTGGCTGTCGATCCCCGAGGAGGTCCGCCCTCACAAGGATCAGCCATTCTATCATTTGCTGGCCGAGAACTCCGAATCCGAATACGTCGCCTATGTTTCCGAGCAGAATCTGCTGCCCGACGATTCAGGAGAGCCGATCCGGCACTCGCAGGTGGCCGAGATTTTCGTAAAGGATAAATCGGGTGGCTACCGCCCGCGCAATCCCTCACTGAATTAGCTCTGCCGCCAATTCCCCATCAAAATGGAAAGGGCGCCCGGTCCGGGCGCCCTTTGTTCGTCGGCAGGTTCGCCCTATTTGTTACTTCGTCGCCGGATTGGCCGCGGGCGAACCGGCGGGCGGATTGGCTTCGAGTTTCTTGCGAGCATCTTCCGCGCGCTTCTGCAGCTCTTCCTGCAGCTTCTTCTGGGTTTCCTCGAACACCTTCGGATCGGTCGGCGGGCCGTCATAGGCCTTGGCGAATTCGCCGAGCGGCAGCGGCAGCGTCAGCGGTGCGCCGTTGGAGTTGATCGCCTGTACCACCAGATTCTGCCCCTTCTTCATGCTGGCGAGCAGTTCCGGGGTAACGTCGTAATCCGACATGCAACCATTGGCGAAGCAGATCACGTATTGGCTCTGCATCGGGGGATTGGCGTCGACGATGACCCGGGTTCCGTGGACCAGTTGCATGCCCAGCGGAAGCGTGACGCGAAGGATCTTTTTCGGCTCACCTTCCGGCTCGATGATGACGGCCGCGATGACGGGCTGGCCGGACTCGATGCGGCCATCCTTGCCGGTGAAGCAGACCTGCTTGGCGCCGGCATCCTGGCCCTTCAGGCAGAACTTGGTCCAGGGCGCATAGATCAGCTGCACCTGCTGGTCGGGGGGCTGGGCACCCGCGGCGGGGGCCCCTGCCGGCGGCGGCGCGCCGGGCTGCTGCGCTGACGGAGCCGGGGCCTTCGGGGCAGCTTTCGGCGCGGCCTTTGGAGCCGGTGCGGGCGCGGCCTTGGGCGCGGCCGCGGGAGGCGGCGCGGCGGGCGCTGGGGCCGGCTGCTGGGCCTGCGCGCCGGCCAGCAGCGAGGCGGACAGTGCGGTCGCCGCCATCAGGGCGACAACTCGCCCACGCGGCCAGACCGGCGCGGCCAGGATACGGAAATTCATTGCGGAGAACCCTTTCTGAACGGGAGCGGCAGAAAACGCTGCAGGCACCGATACCTAGCCGTCGGGCGGCTGTCTCTTTGCCAAATGAGGCGGATACGTGACAGGCCCTGCCAGCTTGGTCAATTGCCCGCCTTCAATACAGCGGCAGGCGAAAAGATCAATGCCGACAGGCATCTTTGCCACCTGCCGGGACCCGGTATGTCGGCTGTGGTAAAAGCCGCCGGTGAACAATATCGAATCAAATCCACGCGCGGCGTTGCAGATTTCCCGGTACGCGCGCGTTCGCGCCATGGTCTGCGCTTTCCTCACTTTGGCCGGCGGTTTTGGGCTCGCGGTCAACACCTGCCGCGCGGCCGAAGCGCGCCATGCCATCGCGATGCACGGCGCCCCGGCCCTGCCGGCCGATTTCACCCACATGCCCTATGCCAATCCGGACGCGCCGAAAGGCGGCCGACTGGTGCAGGGCATCCTCGGTACCTTCGACAGCCTCAATCCGCTGATCGTCCGGGGCCTCGCCGTGCAGCAGGTCAGGGGTTTTGTGGTCGAAAGCCTGATGGCGCGGGGCCATGACGAGCCCTTCGCGCTTTACGGCCTGCTGGCCCAGCGCGTGGAGACCGACGACACCAGAAGTTATGTCGCTTTCCAGCTGGACCCCGACGCGCGTTTCTCGGACGGCAAGCCCGTGCTCGCCGAGGATGTGCTGTTTTCGTGGGCCCTGCTCCGCGACAAGGGGCGTCCCAATCATCGGCAGTATTATTCGAAAGTCGCCAAGGCCGAAGCAACAGATTCGCTCACCGTGCGGTTCGACCTCGCCGGCGCCAACGACCGCGAGCTGCCGCTGATCCTCGGCCTGATGCCGGTATTGCCCAAGCATGCCGTCGACGTCGCGACGTTCGAAGAGACCTCGATGACGGCGCCCATTGGTTCCGGCCCCTACCGCGTCACCGCGATCAAGCCCGGCGCCAGCGTCACGCTGACCCGCAATTCCGATTATTGGGGCCGCGACCGGCCGGTCAATCGCGGCCTGTGGAATTTCGATGAGATCAGGCTGGATTTCTATCGCGAGGCCAACGGCGCGTTCGAGGCGTTCAAGCGCGGCCTCTACGATTTTCGCGTCGAGACCGAGCCGCTGCGCTGGCACGACGGATATGATTTCGCGGCAGCCCGCAGCGGCGAGGTGATCCGCGACTCCATCAGGACCGGGATGCCGCAACCTGCCGAATTCCTGGTGTTCAACACCCGGCGGCCGACATTCTCGGATATCCGCGTGCGCCAGGCCTTGACGCTGCTGTTCGATTTCGAATGGATCAATCGCAATTACTTCTTCGGGCTCTATGCCCGCACCGCGAGCTTCTTCGCTGGCTCCGTGTTGTCGGCCTACGGCCGCGCGGCGGACGACCGCGAGCGGGAACTCCTCAAGCCCTTCGCGTCGCGTATTCCGCCCGACATTCTGGACGGCAGTTTCCGCCTTCCCGTCACCGACGGTTCCGGCCGCGATCGCGCCACGCTGCGCAGCGCGCTGACACTGTTGTCGGAGGCCGGCTACCAACTCGACGGCTCGGTGTTGCGACAACGTTCGACCAGGGCTCCGCTCGCGTTTGAAATCCTGGTGACGACGCGCGATCAGGAGCGAATCGCGCTGGCCTATCAGCGCGACCTGAAACGCGCCGGCGTCGAGGCATCGGTGCGTGCGGTCGACGCCGTTCAGTTCGACCAGCGCCGTCTCGCCTTCGATTTCGACATGCTCCAGAACCGCTGGGATCAATCGCTGTCGCCCGGCAACGAGCAGTCCTTCTACTGGGGCAGCGAGGCCGCGGGAATTCAGGGCACGCGAAACTACATGGGCGCCAAGGATCCCGCCATCGACGTTCTGATCGCGGCATTGCTGGAGGCGCGAGAACATGACGCCTTTGTCTCGGCGGTGCGGGCGCTGGACCGGACCCTGATGTCCGGCTTCTACGCTATTCCGCTGTTTAACGTTCAAGAGCAATGGATCGCGCGCTGGAATCGGATAGAACGGCCTGGCGCTACCGCCCTGACGGGTTACCTGCCGGAAACCTGGTGGCAGCGGCCCGACGCCCAACCGAAGTGATCCCGTGATCCAGACCCATACATCGCCGACGCTCGACGGATTGTTCAAGCGGATCCTGGCCCGCAAGCCGGATGGGCCGGCCCTGCTCGATCCGCTCAACAAGCAGCGGATCACCGGCCAGCCGCCGCAAAACCTGACTTTCGCGCAGGCCGACCGGGCGATCACGGCGCTGTCGGCGCATTTCATCGAATCCGGGTTGCCTTCCAATTCCGTGATCGCGGTGCAGTTGCCCAATACCGTCGAACTGGTGTTGACGGTGCTGGCCGCGCATCGCGCCGGGCTGGTGGTCGCGTTGTTTCCGCTGCTGTGGCGGCAGGCGGAATTGACGGTCGCGCTCAATCGCACCGGCGCGCGGGCGATCGTGACCACGAGCAGGATCGACGGCGTTCTGCATTCCGATCTCGCCATGAACGCGGCGGCCGAAGCGTTCTCGATCCGGCACGTTTGCGGTTTCGGCAGCGACCTGCCGGAAGGCATGGCGCCGCTCGATCTGGCCCTGTCGGCCAACTCCACCACCTCGCGCCCCGTCGTGCAGGACGGCCGCAAGGCGGCGATCATCTCGTTCGACGTCACCGGCGACGGCTTTCGGCCGGTGCCGCGCACGCATCTGAACTTGATCGCCGGCGGTCTCGCATTGTCGCTCGAAAGCGACGTGCCGCAGGGCTCGACGATCATGTCGGCATTCGCGCCGTCGTCGTTCGCGGGCCTGACCTCGTCGCTGGTAATGTGGCTGCTGTCGGGCGGAACGCTGGCGCTGCATCATCCGTTCGACGACGACGTGCTCGAGCAACAGATCAGCCATAACCGCTGCGATACGCTGATCGCGCCCGCGCAGCTGGCATTGCGGCTCGCTGAGATCGACATGGCGTCGCGTCTGCCGACCTTGCGCCATGTCATCGGCCTCTGGCGCGCGCCGGAGCAGGTCGCGTCGAGCGAGGCCTGGACATCGCAACAGGCGACGCTGACGGATGTCTATCTGTTCGGTGAAGCCGGCCTGTTCGGGGCCCGCCGCACCGCGGCCGATGGCGCGCCGGCGGCGATCCGGCCGGGACCGCATGGCACTCCGCGCGAAGTTCCGGGCTCGTCGATATCGGGCGAAATCTTTCTGACGCCGAGAGGAACGCTGGCGTTGCGGGGGCCGATGGTTTCCGCGGCGCCCTACGCTCCGCCGCCGCCGCCGAGCGACACCCTGATCGCACAGCCGCAGCGCGATTACGTCGATACCGACTATGCCGCCCGGATCGATCGGGCGACCGGCGCGATCTGCATTACCGCCCCGCCCTCGGGCGTCATGGCGGTCGGCGGCTATCGGTTCCTGTCGCAAGATCTGCAGGAATGGGCCCGGCGGCTCGGACAGGGCGCGCTACTGACGGCATTGCCGGACCGGCTGAGCGGTCACCGGCTTGCCGGACGGGCCCAGGACAATGCCCGCGCCCGGGAGGCGCTGGCCGAACTCGGACTCAATCCGCTGATGGTCGAAGCGTTTCGCGACCGGGCAAATCAGGCTTGAGTCAGATCCAATGGCCCCGTTGACGAGACATTAAGGCCGGGGAACTACGGTTCGCGCGTACCATCCAACGCGTGATCTGAGTGTCCGATGTCCCAGCAAGGCCCGCTCATCGTCGTATCGACCGCCGGGCGGCCGTCATTCGCCAGCACGCTCGACGACGCGAAGCTGTTCCCGATGATCGACGCCAGCTGGGCGGATGCACCGCGCGCCGTCGCGCAACTGCAGCCGGCCGCCGTTCTGGTCGCGATGGAAGCGGCGGCCGAACCCGCTCTTGCAGCCCTCGCCAGACAGATCGCGGCGCAGCGGCCGTATCTGCCGCTGATCACGGTCGACCCCACCACATCACTGCCCGACAACGCCATTCCGTTTTCCCAAACCAGCGGCAGCTTCGATCGCCTGGCAGCGCGGCTGCGCGCAAGCCTGCGGGTTCGGACGCTGGACATCACGGTCATGCGCCGCCTGGACGGCGAGCAACTGGCGCGAACCGCACCGCCCGACTTCGATCCTGCCCGCGATGCCACCGTGCTGCTGATCGGCCGCGGCGCCGCCTATCCTGCGCTTTCGGTCGCGCTCGGCGAGCGACTCGGGGTGGTCGGTGCGCTCTCGATCGAGGCGGCGGCGAAGCATCTGAACACCCGCGACATCGACGGCATCGTGCTCGGCGAAGGTTTCAGTCCACGCGTGGTGGATGCCTTCCTGACGGTGCTGGCCGAGGACGCGCGCTTCCGCAACCTGCCGGTCGTGATGACGTCGGATGCGCTGGCGCCGGCCTACGATCTGCCGAACCTCGAAATCATCTCCGGCGAGCCGGCACACATCGCCGCCAATGCGCTGCCGCTGATCCGCCAGCATGCCTTCGAGGTCCATCTGACCCGAACTCTCAGATCGATCGACGCCGAGGGCCTGCTCGATGTCAGGACCGGTCTCCTGACGCCGGCGGCCTTCAATCGCGACTTTGCCACGGCGGTCTATCAAACGCTGTCGCGCGGCGGCGGATTGACGGTGGCGCGCTTCGCCTTCGATCCCGCCCACCCCCGGGCCCAGCTCGACGGCGCCCGGATTATCAGCCGGCTGATGCGGCAAATGGATTTCGGCGCGGCGCAGGACGACGGATCGGTCACCGTGGCGTTCGCCGACACCGATCTGCGTAATGGCCACCTGATCGCACGGCGGCTCTCCAGCGTGATGCGCCATACCAGCCACGGCAAGCGCGACACCCGCTGCGAGCCATCAGTGACGGTGGCGACCATGCTGCCGAACGATTCAGCGAAGACGCTGCTGGCCCGGCTCACCGACGAAGCGCGCCGCGCCGCGTCCTGACGTCACGCCGCCTTCTTGTTCTCCGCGAGGTTGGCGAGCTGGCGCAGGATCTCGGTGGTGCCGTACAGGCGCTCCTCCGGCGTCTCCCAATCCTGCAGGAACACCACCTTCATGTCCGGGCGCACCTTCGCGGCGTTGCCGTGCTGGCGGATGAAGTAGACCAGGCGATCCGGCTGCGCGAACTTGTTGTCGCGGAAGGTGATGACCGCGCCCTTCGGCCCGGCATCGACCTTCTCCACATTGGCCCTTCGGCAATAGCCCTTGATCGCGGCGATCTTGAAGAGATAGCGCACCTCGTCCGGCAGCACCCCGAAACGGTCGCGCAACTCGGCGGCAAAATTGTCGATCTCGTCGTCGGTGTCGAGATCGGCCAGCCGCCGGTACAGCGACAGCCGCACGGCGAGGTCGTTGACATATTCCTCGGGAATCAGCACGGGCATGCCGACGGTGATCTGCGGCGACCAGCGGTCCGCCGCGGGCTCTACCACGCCGGCCTTGAGGTTGAGGATCGCCTCCTCCAGCATCGACTGGTACAGCTCGAAGCCGACTTCCTTGATATGGCCGGACTGTTCCTCGCCGAGCAGATTGCCGGCGCCGCGAATGTCCAGGTCGTGCGACGCCAGCTGGAATCCGGCGCCGAGCGTCTCCAGCGATTGCAGCACCTTCAGGCGCCGCTCGGCCTGCGCCGTGATCTTCGCCTGCGCCGGCAGCGTGAACAGCGAATAGGCGCGCAGCTTGGAGCGCCCCACCCGGCCGCGCAGCTGGTAGAGCTGCGCCAGGCCGAACATGTCGGCGCGGTGCACGATCAGGGTGTTGGCGGTCGGGATATCGAGGCCGGACTCGATAATGGTGGTCGACAGCAGGATATCGTATTTCCCGTCATAGAAAGCCGACATGATGTCCTCGATCACGGTCGGCGGCATCTGGCCATGCGCGACCGCGACCTTCATCTCCGGCACATTCTTGTCGAGGAAATCCTTCACTCCCGCGAGGTCCTCGATCCGCGGCACCACATAAAACGCCTGTCCGCCGCGATAGCGCTCGCGCAGCAGCGCCTCGCGGATCATCAAGGGATCGTGCGGCGCCACGAAGGTTCGGACCGCCAGCCGGTCGACCGGCGGCGAGGCAATGATCGACAGGTCCCGCACCCCCGTGAGCGCCAGCTGCAGCGTGCGCGGGATCGGCGTGGCACTCAGCGTCAGCACATGCACCTGGGCCCGCAGCTGCTTCAGCCGCTCCTTGTGGCTGACGCCGAAATGCTGCTCTTCGTCGACGATCAAGAGGCCGAGATCCCTGAACTTGATCGCCTTGCCGAGCAGCGCATGGGTGCCGATCACGATGTCGACGCTGCCGTCGGTCAGCCCGGCCTTGATTTGCGTCAGCTCCTTCGCGGCGATCAGACGCGAGGCCTGCGCGACGTTGACGGGAAAGCCACGGAAACGCTCGGTGAACGTCCTGGTGTGCTGCCGCGCCAGCAGCGTGGTCGGCACCACGACGGCGACCTGCTTGCCGTCGAGCGCGACGGCGAAAGCCGCCCGCAACGCTACCTCGGTCTTGCCGAAGCCGACGTCGCCGCAGATCAGCCGGTCCATCGGACGCCCGCTTTCGAGGTCCTTTAGCGTGGCGTTGATGGCGCCGAGCTGGTCTTCGGTTTCCTCGTAGGGGAAGCGCGCGCAGAACTCGTCGTAGAGATGCGGCTGCACCGACATTTTCGGCGCTTCATGCAGGTGCCGCGCGGCGGCGATCTTGATCAGTTCGCCGGCGATTTCGCGAATGCGGTTCTTGAGCTTGGCCTTGCGTGCCTGCCAGCCGCTGCCGCCGAGCCGGTCCAGTTCGACACTGGCGTGATCGGAACCGTAGCGCGACAGCAGTTCGATATTCTCGACGGGAAGAAACAGTTTAGTGTCGGCGGCGTAGTGCAGCTCGAGACAGTCATGCGGCGCGCCGCCGACCTCGAGCGTCTGCAACCCGATAAAGCGGCCGATGCCGTGCTCGACATGCACCACCAGATCGCCCGCACTGAGGCTGGTGACTTCCGAGATGAAATTATCGAGCTTGCGGCTGGCCTTGCGCGGCCGCACCAGCCGGTCGCCGAGGATATCCTGCTCGCTGATGACGGCGACATGCTCGGTCTCGAAACCGGATTCCATGCCGACCACCGCCAGCATGGCCTCGTTGCGCGGCGTCGCCTGCACCGTGCGCCAGCTGTTGACGCTGGTGAGGTGGCCGAGCTTGTGGTCTTTCAGCATGCTGCCCATGCGATCGCGCGAGCCTTCGCTCCACAGCGCGATCACCACCTTCTTGCGCTGGGCGTGTAGCGCCTGGACGTGCGCGACCACGGCCTCGAACACGTTGACGGAGGTATCGGAACGCTCCGGTGCAAAATTGCGGCCCTGCCGGGCGCCGGCATCGACCGTGTCGGCGCTGCCGTCGGGCACCGCGAACGGGCTCAGTCGCGCCAGCGCCGTTTGATTCAGCCGTTTGGCCCACTCATCTTCGCTCAGATACAGACGGTCAGGCGGCAACGGTTTGTAGATCGCGCCGCCACCGGGATGTTCCAGCGCCTCCCGCCGCGCCTCATAGTAGTCCGCGATCTGCTTGAAGCGCTCGTGCGCGGCATCCTCGCTCTGCGGCTCGATCGCGACCGGCGCGCCGTCGAGATAATCGAACAGCGTGTCCATCCGGTCCTGGAACAGCGGCAGCCAGTGCTCCATGCCCGGATGGCGGCGGCCTTCGCTGACGGCTTCGTACAACAGATCGTCGCGACCCGGCGCGCCGAAGGCTGCGACGTAACCCATGCGGAAGCGGCGGATGGTTTCAGTGACCAGTTGAAATTCCGAGATCGGCACCAGGTCGAGCGAGCGCATCGGCAGCAGCGTGCGCTGGGTCTCCGCGTCGAAACTCCGGATCGATTCCAGGCTGTCGCCGAAGAAATCGAACCGCACGGGCTGGTCGAGCCCGGCCGGAAACAGGTCGAGAATGCCGCCGCGCACGGCGTATTCGCCGGGCTCGCGCACCGTGGACGAGCGGTTGTAGCCGTTGTGCTCCAGCCAAGACATGATCGAGGCCATCGGCACGACATGTCCTGGCGCCACCGACAGCGCCTGGGCTGCGACAGTTTCGCGCGCGGGCACCCGCTGCACCATGGCGTTGACCGTGGTCAGCACGATCAGCGGCTTGTCGCTGCCGGCCAGCCGCGACAATCTTGCCAGCGTTGTCAACCGTTGCGCCAAAATGCCGCCATGCGGCGACACCCGGTCATAGGGCTGGCAGTCCCAGGCCGGGAACTGCATGACCGGCAGATCGGGCGCGAAGAATTCCAGCGCGCGGGCCAGTTGCTGCATGCGCGGACCGTCGCGGCAGATTACCGCAAGGCTGACCGCCGGCGGCTTCGGCCGCGCCGCCACCGCGCGCGCGAGGTCGGAGACCACAAGACCTTCGGCGCCTTCGGTAACATTGGCAAAGGTCAGCGCCCGGCCGGGCGCCAGCAATTCGGCGGGCGATCGTGTCGGCGATTTCATGCGTCATGGTCCGCTGCGCGACGCGACTTGACACGGTCGAACAGCGCGCTGGCATATTCCAGCGAAAGCGGCTTGTCGCCGGTCAGCGCCGCGTACAGATCCGGATCGGGCAACTCGATCAGATGTTCGAGTTGGGCCAATTCATCGTCGCCCAGGGCGGCGATCTCGGCATCGGCAAACCGGCCGAGGATGAGATCCATCTCCCGGGTGCCGCGATGCCAGCAGCGAAACAACAGCCGCTTGCGGCGGTCGTCCAGGCCGTCGCTCGATCGTGTCGATCCCGTCATTGAAGATTCCCATCCGAACGCCAAAAGCCCGGACGTGCCGGGCGGGGTTGATATAGCGACGGTATCGATGAATGTCAGCCCCAGTATACCGTGAATTATCGCTGATACAGGCATGCCGGATTTCGCTTCGCTCATCCTGGCACGAGGCTGTGTTGCACCGTGAATCCCGTCTAGGCGTCGGACGGATTGGCCGCTAGGCGCAAATCCGCCGATGCAGCCGGGGCCACTTCCTCAACGGCGACGGGACTTCCCTGCCATAGCGTGGTGCCGAGCAGAAGATATGCCGCAGCGGTCCACATGGCTTGCCAGTTGTGGTGACCTTCATTGATGGCGATGTACAGCGCTGCAACGGCGAACAGGCCGGCGAATACGGACTCGGCGAGCGGGCGCGCGCCCGATTTCGGACGATTGATCAGCGTCAGCGTCCAGAACGGCACCACGGCCATGGTCAGGCCGGCAAACGGGAAGTCTCGCCAGCGCGGATCGAACACCAGGCTCAGCGCAGTCTCCACCGCAATCAGAGTGGCTGCCATCAATGTCAGTCCGAGAACCATGGTTGCGAACGAACGGCTTCTGGTCTCGCGCGGCCCTATCAGTTCAAGAAAAGTCGGCAGCGTACATCCCGTCATCACCGCATGCGAGCACAGCAGCGGCGCCGCTATTCCCACGGCCAGCAGCAGGCCCCGGCGCAGCCAGCCCCCGAACCCGTAACTCTGGTAAAGCAGGTCATCTATACCTACTCCGAGCAGAACCCCGCCGACCGTGGCGGATGCCGCCACGGCAGCCCAGCACGTCGTTCGCGGCGATGGTCGCCGCCTCGACGCCAGAAGTGCTGCGCCGAATACGGCAATGCTCAGAGCCAGCCCGCATCCCAGCTGCAGCTTCCAGAACGGAAAGTTGCCGATGGCCATGCCGGGCGGATATTTCATCGTGCGGCGCTCGCCGTCGAACAGGCCCCAATAGCCGCCCACGGTTCCTTCCCACTGGCGCTTCCATGGCTCGTCATAGGCCTCGAACGGAATGACGCGAAAGTCTTCCTGCTTCGCCCGATCGAGAATCTCCGAAATGAATCGCGCCTGATTGATGCGCGATGGAAGCGCGCCGTGGCGCATCCGCCCCCTGCTCGGCCAACCGGTCTCGGCGATCAGGATCTCCTTGCCGGGAAAGGCGCTGGCCATCCGCTTCCGGATGGCATCGACATGATCAGCGGCGTCTTCGGCGCGGGGCGGAGCGTCTTCCCAATAGGGCAACATGTGTACCGCAACGAAATCGACTTCTTGAGCGACTTCCCGGTGGCGCAGCCAGAACTCCCAGACGTCGGCGTAGGTCACCGGGACATTCACGCGCGTCTTGACCGAGCGGATGATTTCCCGAAGGTCGAGCGCGGTCATTTCTCCCCGCAACAACACCTCGTTGCCAACGACGATCGCCGTAATCACCTCTGGGTAATCCCTGGCGAGCGAGATCGCGGTGTCGATCAGCAGCGCGTTTTTAAGGCGGTCGCGTCCAATCCAGACGCCGAGAAGCAGCTTCAGCCCGACCTTGGCCGCGATCTCGGGCACCTTGTCCAATCCGTTGTCGACCGAGTAGGTGCGGACACAGCGGGATATCTTGGCAAGCGCGGCGAGATCCTGGGCGATCTGTTCCGGGCTGATGATCAGTCCCGGGGTCCACGGCGTCTGCGCGCCCCGGAACGGCGCATAAGCCACGCAATCCAGTTTTGCCGCGGGATCGCTCTGCGCGCCGGTCAAGGTGACTGGCGTGGCCAGCCACCACCAGACCGCGGCAATCATGCCGAGGGAGATCACGAGAAGCGCCAGCGGCGTGCGAAAGGGAATGGCTCCTGCCCTCCGTGGACGTGTCGATTTGACCGGCCAGCGCAGTCAAATCGGCTTCGCAGGTTGCGGTATTGACCTGCCTCAAGCGATGGGGGTAGCGGTTGAGCTTTGTTTCGACTGCAGATTTGTCTCAGCCCCGTGCAAGTGAACCGATGTCATTCGACGGACTTTCCAGGCGCCATTTTGCCAGCATTGCAGCATGGTCGGCGCTTGGAATGCCGGCCATGTCGGCCGAGTCCGGCTTGGCCAACGCGAGCAAGGAGAACAGCTTGCCGAACCGTAGTCTCCGTCCCGGCTTCCCGAGCGGCTTTCTGTGGGGAACGGCCACATCGGCCTATCAGATCGAAGGGGCCGTCAACGAGGACGAGCGAGGTCCGTCGATTTGGGACCGTCACGCCCACAAAATCGGGAACATCCTGAACAACGGCAATGCGGACGTCGCGAACGACCATTTTCATCTGTACAAGGATGACGTTCAGTTGATGAAAGCGCTGGGAGCCAAGGCCTATCGCTTTTCGATCGCGTGGCCGCGTGTTTTCCCGGCAGGCGCAGGGGCGCCAAACCCGAAGGGTCTCGATTTCTACGATCGGCTTCTGGACGAGCTGCTGGCGAGCGGCATTGAGCCGTTTGCAACCCTGTATCATTGGGATCTGCCTCTGGCGCTGCAGGATCGTCACGGCGGCTGGCTGTCGCGCGAAACCTCCGAGGCATTTGCGCATTATGCGGGCCATGTCGCGAAGCGCCTCAGCGACCGGGTGAAGCACTTCTTCACCATCAATGAATGCTCCAGGTTCGTAAATTTGGGTCATGGTCACGGCTCGGACGCCCCCGGCCTCAAATTATCCCGGGCAGAGCTGAACCAGGTTCGTCACAACGTCGCGCTGGGGCACGGTCTCGCAGTGCGGTCGATCCGGACGCAGGGTCGAGCCGGAACCAGGGTTGGACCGGCAGAGAACATCGTCACCTGCGTCCCCGCCATCGAGACGCCCGCGAATATTCGCGCTGCAGAAATCGCCACACGCGAACTCAATGCCGGCTATCTGACCGTGATGCTGGAAGGCAAATACACCGACGCCTTTCTGGCAGATGCCGGCAAGGATGCGCCGCAATTCACTGCAGAGGATCTCGACATCATTTCGTCCCCGATCGATTTTGTTGGCCTGAACGTTTACATGCCCGAACATTACGTCGTTGCAGCCGATAACGCCCAGGGCTTTGCGCCGCTGCCGTTTCCCGACTCGTTTCCACATATGGACTCGGCCTGGCTCAAGATCGGTCCCGAGGCGATGTATTGGGGGCCGCGTCATGTCGCGAAGCTTTGGGACGTCAAGTCGATCTACATCACCGAGAACGGAACGTCGGCGGCAGACCAGCCTGACACGGCCGGCAACGTCTACGACGTGGACCGGATCATGTATCTGCGCAACTATCTGACTCAGCTGCAGCGCGCGACGTCCGAGGGCGTGCCGGTGCTGGGCTATTTCCTGTGGAGCCTGATGGACAATTTCGAATGGACCGACGGATTTGAAAAGCGCTTCGGGCTCTACCGGGTCGACTTCAATACCCAGCGTCGCACGCCAAAGCTGAGCGCATCGTTCTATCGCGAGATTATCGCGCAAAACGCCGTGGTTTGACGGGACGCGCGGGGGGCCTGCTTTCCAGGTTACCGCCCTTCCCGGATGCGTCCCGCAGGTCCCGGATACCGTCAATTCTTCCGTTCAAATGCATCGTAGATCAGCGTCCTCAAGGCCGTCTGAAGCCGTCCGCCCTGCGACGGCGCCTGCACCATGAAGATCGTGAACATGTCGTCGCGCGGATCGACGAAGAAGGAGGTGCCGGCGGCGCCGTCCCAGCGATATTCGTCGAGCGCCCACCTGGTATTCGCGGGCACCGCGGTGCGCACGGCAAAGCCGAGCCCGAAGCCCGAAGTTTCGCCGGGAAAATAGAACGGGTCGTGAATGATCCCGGTCTCCGGCCCGATATGGTCGGTCGCCATGTGGGCGATGGTCTCGGGCCTGAGGTAGCGTCTGCCGTCCAGCGTGCCGCCGTTCACCAGCATCTGCGCGAAACGCGCATAGTCGCCGATCGTGCCGATCATGCCCGCGCCGCCGGACTCCCAGCGCAGTCGCAGGATCGGATCCTTGATCCCTGCGACCGGACGGGCAATACGGTCGTGCGGCATCGGTTCGGCGACGCGCGACCGCTGTGCGGGATCGGCGATCGAGAATGCGGTCTCGGACATCCCGAGCGGATCGAGCAGCCGCTGCTTCTCGAACTCGAACAGCGTTTGCCCCGAAACCACCTCGATGACCCGGCCGAGAACGTCGGTCGAGTGGCCGTAATCCCAGCGCGTTCCCGGCTGGTCGGCGAGCGGCAGTCTCGCCAGGCGCTCGACGAACGTGGCGTTGTCGAAATCGCCCTCGTAGATGTCGGAGCGAGCGTAGAGCTTCCGCACCGCGGTCTCGCCGTAGAAGCCATAGGTCAGCCCGGAAGTATGGCGCAGCAGGTCTTCGATGGTGATCGGGCGGTTCAGGGGTCCGAGCGAAAGCTGCCGCTTGCCGCTTTCATCGGTCTTTTCAACGCCGACCTTCACATTGGCAAAGGCCGGAATGTATTTGGCGAGGGGATCGTCGAGTGAAAGCTTGCCGTCCTCGACCAGCATCATCGCCGCCACCGACGTGATCGGCTTCGACATCGAATAGATCCGAAAGATGGTGTCGGGCGTCATCGGAAGTCCACTTTTGACGTCGCGCACCCCAAAACTTTCGAAATAGACCGGGCGACCGTGCTGCTGAATCAGAATGACGGCGCCGGGCATGGTGCCGGCCGCGATTTCGCTGCGGATGAAATCACCGACGCGTTCCAGCCGTTCCTGCGAGAAATTGCCGGGCGGCGCCGTCTGCGCGCCGCCGCTCCCCGTCCACCCGGCCGCGATGGCGAAAACCAGCGCCGAAAGCGTCGAAGCAAGGCCGCGCCGCCGCATCAAACCTTCCATTCTCCATCGCTTCATGAAGCGCGATTTCCCAGATGAGCCGCGAACCAGCCTGGATATTCGAGGTTTTCCCGGCCCCGGCAAGGCAAGACATGATTCGAATCCTCATGTCGCTTCGAGGCCGGCACGAAAAAAGCCGTGGATGACCGGCATAAAGCCGGGCAAGACGGGCCGGAACGGTTTTAGGTCTTGCCGATGCGCCCTCCTCTGCTCAATCCGCTGTTTGCGCCGGTCACGACCCTCGCCGGCGTCGGACCGAAGCAGGATAAACTGTTCCGCTATCTGCTCGGTCGCGATGACACGCCGCGGCTGGTGGATCTGCTGCTGCATCTGCCGGCGAGCGTGATCGACCGCCGGGCACGGCCGAAAATCCGCGACGTCGTGCCGGGAACCGTGGTCACGCTGGAGGTCACGGTCGACCGTCACCGCCCGACGCCCGCGCGCAACCATCGCGCGCCTCATCTGGTCTATGCCAGCGACGACACCGGCGACGTGGTGCTGACCTATTTTCGCGCCCAGCCCGGCTACGTCGAGAAACTTCTGCCCGTCGGCGCACGGCGCTATGTCTCCGGCACCGCCCAGATGTATGACGGCACCCTGCAGATCACGCATCCCGACCGCGTGGTGGATGAGGCGGGCTTTGCAAAACTGTCGGGCATCGATCCCGTCTATCCCCTGACCGAGGGGCTGGCGCTGGGCTCGTTGCGCCGCGCGATGGCGCAGGCGCTGCAGAAGCTGCCCAAGCTGCCGGAATGGATCAGCCCGGAGGTGATCCGGCGCTGCAACTTTCCCGCGGTCGCCGAAGCGCTCCACCGCGTGCACGTGCCGGTCGAGCTCACGGACATCCTGCCGGCCGGCCCGTTCTGGTCGCGGCTGGCGTTCGACGAATTGCTGGCGGGCCAACTGGCGCTGGCGCTGGTGCGGGCGCAGTTGCGCCGCCCGGCCGGCGACCGCCACGCCGGCGACGGCCATCTGCGCGGCCGGATCATCGACGCGCTGCCCTATGCATTGACAAAATCCCAGCGCGACGCGGTCGCCGCGATCACCGACGATCTACGCCAGCCGGTGCGGATGCTGCGGCTGCTGCAGGGCGACGTCGGATCCGGCAAGACCGTGGTGGCCCTGCTGGCGGCCGCCGCCGTCACCGAAGTCGGCAAGCAGGCCGCGCTGATGGCCCCGACCGAAATCCTGGCGCGCCAGCACGTCAAGACTATCACACCACTGGCCGAACGCGCCGGGCTTCGGGTGGCGATCCTGACCGGACGCGAAAAGGGCAAGGAGCGGCGCGAATTGCTGGCGCGACTGGCAGCCGGGGAGATCGACCTGCTGGTCGGCACCCACGCGCTGATCCAGGACGACGTGGTGTTCAAATCGCTGGCGCTGGCCGTGGTCGATGAGCAGCACCGCTTCGGAGTGCGCGAACGGCTGGCGCTCACCGCCAAGGGCGAGGCCGTCGACGTGCTGGTACTGAGCGCGACGCCGATCCCGCGCACGCTGGTGCTGACCTATTTCGGCGACATGGACGTTTCGGAACTGCGCGAGAAGCCGGCGGGGCGCCAGCCGATCGATACCCGCACGGTGCCGAACAGCCGCCTCGGCGAGGTGATGGAGGCGGTCGGCCGCGCGCTCGACAAGGGCAAGCTGGTCTATTGGATCTGCCCGCTGGTCGAAGAATCCGAATCCGAAGGCATCGAGCATCTGACCAACGCGACCGAGCGGTTCGCGAGCCTGCGAGAGCGCTTCGGCGAGCGCGTCGGTCTGGTGCATGGCCAGATGAAGGGCGCCGAGAAAGACCGCGTGATGGCGCAGTTCGCCGCCGGCGAGATCGGGCTCCTGATCGCCACCACCGTGGTCGAGGTCGGCGTCGACGTGCCCGCCGCCACCATCATGGTGATCGAGAACGCCGAACGCTTTGGCCTGGCGCAATTGCATCAGCTGCGCGGCCGGATCGGCCGCGGCTCGGAAGCATCGACCTGCCTGCTGCTCTACCAGGAGCCGCTCAACGAAATGTCGACGGCGCGGCTGAAGGTGATCCGGGAAACCACCGACGGTTTTCGCATCGCCGAGGAGGACTTGAAACTGCGCGGCGAAGGCGACGTGCTTGGCACACGACAAAGCGGCCTGCCCGGCTACCGCATCGCGCGCTCCGAGGTGCATGGCCAGCTCATTACGCAAGCCCGCGACGAGGCGCTGCGCATCATGAAGGAGGATCCGAAGCTGAAGGGCGAGCGCGGCGAGGCGCTGCGGGTGCTGCTCTATCTTTTCGAGCGCGACGAGGCGGTGCCGCTGATCGGGGCGGGGTAGTTCCTCCCGTCATTGCGATCGCAGCGAAACAATCCATCCGAGCAAAGAAAGAATGGATTGCTTCGCTGCGCTCGCCATGGCGGAGGGGCGCGAATGCGCCCCTTCTCAAACGACGTCATCTCGATCCAGCGACGCCCCTCACTCCACCTTCGCCGGTTCCTGCAGCCGCGCGCCGTTCGCCACCCGCGCCGCGTTCGCCATCTCCGCCAGCGCGGCGATCTTCTTCTGCCCGTCGGAGCCCGGCTGCACCACGCCGCAGGACATGATTAGGGTGGCAGCGTCCTCGGCGCTCATCTGGACTTCGACGATCTTGCTCTTGGGCACGTAGAAGAAGAACCCGGTGGTCGGGTTGGGCGCGCACGGCAGGAACACCGAGATGTGCTCCTCCTGACCCGGCAGCTTGTTGGCGATCTCCACGCTCGGCGCCTGCGAGATCAGCACGATCGACCACATTCCAGGCGCGGGGAATTCGACCAGGCCGACGCGGCGAAAGCTCGAGCCCTGTCCCGAGAACAGCGTCTCGAACACCTGCTTCAGGCCGCGATAGATCGCGCGCACCACCGGCATGCGGCCGAGCAGCCGCTCGCCGAGGTCGACCAGGGTCCGGCCGATCAAGTTGGCGGCGAGGAAGCCCAGCAGCGTCAGCGCGAACACCGCGACGATCAGCCCGGAGCCCGGCAGCCCGAACGGCAGATAGGTTTCCGGCCGGTAGGCCATGGGCACGAACGGCCGGACGATGCCGTCGACCCAGGTGACGAACCACCAGGTCAAATAGAAGGTGATGGCGATCGGACCCGCGACGATCAGGCCGGTCAGAAAATAGTTCCGGAATCGGGCCATAAACCCGCTATGGGCCTCTGGCGGGACTTCGGCCGGGGGCGCGAGCGGCGGCAAATCGTCAGATTGCATCAGGGTTCCAGGTCGGTCGCAGCTGGTATGGTACTATGCCAGCTACGCCATCCTAGCAGACTTTGGTAGACTTCGGCCACCGCCTGATATGTGACACTTATTCCACCGTCACCGATTTCGCCAGATTGCGCGGCTGGTCGACGTCGGTGCCCATGACAACGGCGGTATGATAGGCCAGCAGTTGCACGGGAACGGCATAGACCATCGGCGTGAAGGTGGCGGCCATGTCGGGCAGCACGATCGTCACCAGCGACTCGATGCTCGCTTCCGCTGCGCCCTTGGCGTCGGTCATGAGAATGATACTGCCGCCGCGGGCCGCGACTTCCTGCATGTTGGAGACGGTCTTTTCGAACACCCGGTCGTAGGGCGCGATCACCACCACCGGCATGTGCTCGTCGATCAGGGCGATCGGGCCGTGCTTGAGTTCGCCGGCGGCGTAGCCTTCGGCGTGGATGTAGGAAATTTCCTTCAGCTTCAGCGCGCCCTCCAGCGCCAGCGGATAGCTGGTGCCGCGGCCGAGATAGAGCACGTCCTTATGCTTGGCGATCTCGCGCGCGAGTTTTTCGATCTGCGGTTCGGTCGCGAGCGCCGCCGCCATCAACCGCGGAATTTCGACCAGGCCGCGCACCAGCTTGATCCCGTCCGCGTCCGACAATTCGCCGCGCGCCTGGCCGGCGGCCACCGCGACCGCGGCCAGCACCATCAGCTGACAGGTGAACGCCTTGGTCGAGGCGACGCCGATTTCCGGGCCGGCCAGCGTCGGCAGCACGGTTTCGCTCTCGCGCGCGATGGTCGAACTCGGCACATTGACCACCGAGAGCGTGTGCACGCCCTGCTCTTTCGCATAGCGCAGCGCCGCCAGCGTGTCGGCGGTCTCGCCGGACTGCGAGATGAAGATCGCGAGATCGCCCTTGCGCAGCGGCGCCTCGCGGTAGCGGAATTCGGACGCGACATCGAGCTCGACCGGGACGCGGCCGAGGCGCTCGAACCAGTACTTGGCGATGAAGCCCGCATAGCTCGCGGTGCCGCAGGCGACGATCGAGATGCGCTGGATATCCCTGAAGTCGAACGGCAGCTTTAGCGGCAGCGCAACGCGCTCGGTCGCCATGTCGACGTAACGCGCCAGCGTGTGTCCCACCACCTCCGGCTGCTCGTGAATCTCCTTGGCCATGAAGTGGCGGTAATTGGCCTTGTCGACCAGGAACGACGATGCGCCTGATTTCAGCACCTCGCGCTTCACCTCCATATTGTGCTCGTCATAGATCACGCCGACGTCGCGGCTCAGCACCACCCAGTCGCCGTCCTCGAGATAGCTGATGGTGTCGGTAAAGGGCGCCAGCGCGATCGCGTCCGAGCCGAGATACATCTCGCCATCGCCATGGCCGATCGCCAGCGGCGATCCCTTGCGGGCGCCGATCATCAGATCGCCATGGCCGCGGAACAGGAACGCCAGCGCGAACGCGCCGCGCAACTGCGGCAGCGATGCCTTCACGGCTTCCTGCGGCGAGGCGCCCTTGATCATGTAGGAATTGACCAGATGGGCGACGACTTCGGTATCGGTTTCGCTGGTAAATGTCGCGCCCTGCTGTTCCAGCATCAGCCGCAGGTCGCGGAAATTCTCGATGATGCCGTTGTGGACCACCGCGACATTGTCGGTGGCGTGCGGATGGGCGTTGTTCTCGGTCGGCTTGCCGTGGGTGGCCCAGCGGGTGTGCCCGATGCCGGCATGGCCGGCCAGCGGCTCGGCGCGCAAGCGCAGTTCGAGGTTTTTCAGCTTGCCCTCGGCGCGGCGGCGCTCGAGATGATCGCCCTCCAGTGTGGCGACCCCTGCGGAATCGTAACCGCGGTATTCGAGCCGCTTCAGCGAATCCACCAGTTGCTCCGCCACCGGAGCCCGCCCGAGAATGCCGACAATGCCGCACATGCGGTTCAATATCCCCAAAATTAACGACAAGGTGCCCGCATCTCTTAACGAGACTCGCGGAGTTTCAGATACTCAATAATTATTGCCGATTGAGACAGCGTTAAGCGGAAAGCTTAACGCTGTCTGGCATCAGCTTCCCTTCGGCGACTTCTCCCGCGTCTTCAGCTCGCGGTACCGCTTCGCGCCGCCCTCGCGGTTGGCCTGCGGGCTGCGCTCCACCGCCATGGCATCATCGGGTACGTCCTTGGTGATCACCGAGCCAGAGCCGATATAGGCGCCGTTGCCGATTTTCACCGGCGCCACCAGCGAGGAATTGGTGCCGACGAAGGCGCCCTCGCCGATCGTGGTCCTGTGCTTGGAAAAACCGTCATAGTTGCAGGTGATGGTGCCGGCGCCGATGTTGGAGTTGGCGCCGACATGGGCGTCGCCGATATAGCTGAGGTGATTGACCTTGACGCCGGCTTCCAGCGTGGCCGCCTTGACCTCGACGAAATTGCCGATCCGCGCACCGTCGCCGAGCGAGGTCCCCGGCCGCAACCGCGCATAGGGGCCGACCGACGCATGTCTGCCGATCGAGGCCTGCACGATGTGGGAGAACGAGTGGATCACCGCGCCGTCGGCGATGGCGACGCCGGGACCGATCACCACGAACGGCTCGATCGTGACGTCCTTTCCGAAGGACGTGTCGGCGGCGAGATAGACCGTCTCGGGCGCAATCAGCGTCACGCCGGCCTCCAGCGCCGCCTTGCGCAGGCGCGCCTGCATAACCGCTTCGGCCTCGGCGAGTTGGGTCTTGGTGTTGATGCCCCGCACTTCATCCTCGCTGGTTTCGATCACGACAGCCTCCCATCCCAGGTCCCGAACGACACCGACAGCGTCGGTCAGATAATACTCACCCTTGCTGTTGGCGTTGCCGATCGCGTCGATGATCCGCAGCGCCTTGCGGCCGTCGAACGCCATCACCCCGGCGTTGCAGAGTTTTGTCGCGCGCTGCGCCGGCGTGGCGTCGGCATGCTCGCGGATCTCGACCAACCGGTCTCCTTCGACCAGCAGGCGGCCATAGCCGGTGGGATCGGCGGCGCGAAAGCCCAGCACCGCAAGCGCTGCGCCGGACCGCAGCGGCGCGCGCAGCCGCGCAAACGTTTCGGCCGAAATCAGCGGGGTATCGCCGAATACGACCAGCAGGTCGTCGGCGCCGCGGACAATGGCTTCGCGGGCCGCCAGCACCGCATGCGCGGTGCCGAGCCGCTCGCGCTGGATGAAGCTGGCGGCGTCGGGGCGGATGCGCCTGGCCTCGTCGGCGACCGCCCGGTGGTCGGGTCCGATCACGACGGCCAGCGACGCATCAGCGCCGTTCGGGGCGGCGCCAAGCACATGCGCCAGCAGCGACTGGCCCGCCACGGCATGCAGCACCTTCGGGACGGACGATTGCATGCGTGTGCCCTCACCGGCGGCGAGAACGATGGTGAGGCTGGATCGAGCGGACATTCGATTCCCTGGGTTGTCGCGGTCAGAGGGGCGTGTTGGCAGCCTGCTGGCCGCCGTCTTGTGCCGCCGCCCTCTTAGAGGGTTTTGGCCCCGCATGGAAACCCGATTCGCCCCAGCGGGACGGTACGCAGAACGGCAAGGCGAGTGTTCCCGATTCAAGTCGAGGCGGCTTTTCCTGTTAATGTTTGCGGCGTGATTCGGACGGGCCGCGGGAGGGCCGGCAATTTCGTATGGCTAGGAATACCGACCATCTGGCTGGCGATTTCGAAACCGAGAATACCGGCGGCGTGCTGACCGGCTTTTTGGCGGAGGAAGACGAATTGGACCGCCGCGCGCTGTGGCGGCTCGGATCGTGGGGCGTTGCCTCCGTCGCGGCGGTGGTGCTGGCGGTGCTGGCCAACCAGTCGTCGGCCGGCTGGCGGCGCGACCAGGTCGCGGCCGCCGATCTGACGCGCCAGGCGCAGCAGCTTCAATCCGTCGCCAGGGACAACCACAGCGAGGCCAAGCGGCTGGCCGCTGCGATCGATACGCTGAACGGCGATCGCGACCGGCTGTTTTCCCGCGTCACCGTGCTGGAACAGGGGCTGGATTCCGTGACCGGCGCCATCGCCCGCCAATCCGTTGCCACGGCGTCGCGGCAGCCGGTTCCGGCCTGGCCGGTGGCCGAGACCGCCGCCGTGGTGGCAGGCCCGCCCCCGGTTATCGGTCCGGTCGCGGCGACGTCCGCTGCAACTGCCGATCCGCCGCCAGCGGCAACCGGGGCGGCCGAGCCGGCGCTAGCTACGGTTTCATCGGTTGCACCACCGCAAAAGCCACTGGCGGCGAGCCCGGCAACGCCGCTGATGCCGGAGCGATCGATGATGGCGCCGCCCGATGCCGCGGCCGGTCGACTGATCGAGCCGGACATGCCGGCGAAGGCCTTCACGTCGGGGCCGATGCCGGACGTCCTCGCGTCAACGGGCCTCGACGCGGCGGAGGCGATCGCTCCCAAACTGCACCGAACCGAATTCGGCGTCGATGTCGGCGGCGCGAATTCGGTCGCCGGCCTGCGCGCGCTGTGGCGCGGCCTGCTGAAATCGAAGTCGAATGCGCCGCTTGCGGCCTTGCGGCCGATCATTGTGGTGAAGGAAGGCAGCGGCGGGCTCGGCCTGCAGCTGCGGCTGGTCGCGGGGCCGTTCAGCGATGCGGCGGCGGCGGCGAAACTCTGCGCCACGCTGGTCGAGAGCCAGCGAACGTGCGAGACCACGATCTTCGACGGCCAGCGTCTGTCCCTGCAGGGCGACGCTCCGCCCGCGGAAGTCAAGCCGGCTCCGCGCAAGCGCAACAACGCCAGGCGACCGGCGGCGGCGGAGGAGCCGTCCAAAAAGCCCGAGGCCTCCAATTCGGCCGCCTCCCGACTCTCGTCGCTGTTCGGCAAGCGCAGCCAATAATACCGCCGGAATGCCGCACCCCTTGCTCCTTTGCATGGGGTTGTTTTCGATATTTTACACCAACGCCGTTGACGGGGACTAAGCGCTTCGCGAAAGCGGGCAAGCGCAGCGGAGGCAGAGACGGAGGCCGCTGGTAAAAGCCCCGCAGGCGCAACGTCTTGGAGATGTTTTCGGATGTGCCTTCAGAGATCTGACCGGCTCGTCTTCGGCGCCGGGTTGTCCGGCCCCGAAATACCGACCATATTCGACAGATGAAGAAAACTCCCTTCCGGTTGACGCCCTATCAAGTGCAATGGCTCCTGGTCGTCGGTTTCGTCACCGTCGGCTATGCACTCTATCTGCGCTACCTGGCGATCGAGTTTTCGAGCGTGGCGCTGGCCTGCGATGGCGGCCTGCAGACCATGCTGTGCAAGACCCGCGCTTTCGCGACGTCGTTGTTTCGCAACTCGGTGTTCGGCATCGTCGCGCTCATCATCGCGACGCTTCATGTGCTGCGGCCGTCGATCGTGCTGCTCACCGGCGGGCTGATAGCCGCCGGCTTTGGCATCGTGCTCTACAATATCGGCCTGTCGGGGCTGGCGATCGGCCTGCTTATTTTGGGGTTTGCACGGCCCGCGCCCGCCACAGCGTAACGGCCAGCAGGACAAACACCGCGCAGGTCCACAGTGACTGCCAGTTGTCCTTGCCTTCGTTGAACCCGGTGTAGAGCGCTGCGGCCGCCAGCACGCCGGCAAATACCGCCTCGGCGATCGGGCGCGCACCCTCTTGCGGGCGGTTCAGCAGCATCAGTGTCCCGAACGGCAGCACCGCCATGGTCAGCGCCGCATAGGGGAAATCCTTGTAACGCGGATCGAACACGAAGCCGAGTGCCGTCTCCGCGCCGATCAGGGTGGTTGCCATCAGCACCGTTCCCAGTAGGAAGGTCAGGACCGATCGCGTCCGCAGCTCGCGCGGGCCCAGCAATTCCAGAAATGTCGGCAGCGAGCGGCCGGACATCAAGGCATTGGCGCTGAGTATGGGCGAAACGATCCCGGCCGTCAGCAACCCGCCCCACTTCAGCCAGCCGCCGATCCCGTAGCTTTCATAGAGCATCTTGTCGACGGCGACGCCGAGCAGGATGCCGGCGGCGGTCGCGGAGAGGCCGACCGCGACCCAGGCTGCCGGCCGCGGCGTCCAGGGCCGGCGCCGCAGCGTCAACCAGGCCGCACCGAAAACGAGGATGCTCAGGCCCATGCCCGCCCCCATCTGCAGCTTCCAGAACGGATAATTGCTGATGGCCTCGTTCGGCGGATATTTCACGGCACGTTTGCCCGCATCGATCAGGCCCCAATACCCGCCGACGGTTCCCTCGAGCTGGCGCTTCCAAGGCTGGTCGTAGGCTTCGATCAGATTGACGCGAAAGTTCTCCCGCTTCGCCAGCGCGAGAATTTCCGACACCACCTTCGCTTGATTGGCGCGCGACGGCAGCGCCCCCTCGCGCATCCGTCCCGCGCTCGGCCAGCCGGTTTCGCCGATCAGGATTTCCTTGCCCGGAAACGCCACCGCCATCCGTTTGCGGATGGCGTCGACATGGGAGGCGGCGTGTCTGGCGCGGATCGGGAAGTCCTCCCAATACGGCAGGATGTGAATGGTGACGAAGTCGACGGCGTCATAGACCTCGCGATGGCGCAGCCAGAACTCCCACACATCGGCGTAGGTGACGGGAATGGTGATCTGCGACTTGACTGAGCGGATGTGGGCCGCGAGGTCGGAAGCCGTCATCTCGCCGCGCAACAGCACCTCGTTGCCGACCACCACCGAAGTGATGACGCCGGGATATTCCCTGGTAAGGCCGACCGCGGTCGAAATCTGCGCCAGGTTTTTCTGGCGGTTGCTGCCGAGCCAGATCCCCTGAATGACTTTCAGCCCGACCTTGGCGGCGAGCGCGGGGACCTGGTCTAGGCCGTTTTCGATGGAATAGGTACGCACGCAGTCGGAGATCTTGGCGAGTTGAGCCATATCTTCGGCGATCTGTTCCGCGGCGATCTGGGTGGTCTGCACCAGCGGCGTCTGGTCGCCGCGGAACGGCGCGTAGGACACGCATTGCAGCTTGGCGTTGGGGTCGATCGGCGCGCGCGCCAAGCTGATGGGCGTGGCCAGCCACCACCACGCCGCGGCAATCGCACTCAGGGATATCAGGAGAAGCGCCAGCGGCGTACGAAGAGAAATCGGTTCCATCCTCCGGGCGAGGAACGTCGATTAGCTTGTCACTGGCCTTCTGCCAAGAGCAGGACAGTCACAATCCCGTCCGCACCCCGGCGCTGGCTTTACCACGACGTGATAAAGTTGTGGCTTTGCTGGACAAAATCCGAAATGTCCGCCATGGGAATCCCCTGGGAATTCGCTGTGGCCGCCGCCGCATTGGGGACCCATTTGGACGGCATCAAACCAGCGTGTCCGGGCTGGCCTCGGGACGCGCAACACATCGGGGAATCCATGCGTCGACGGGTGCTTCAGTCTCAGCGTGCGCTCTGGCGCCATCTCGCCGTTTCCGGGCTGGCCTTTTTCATCGGGATCGGCGGCGCCTTTGCCCAAAGCGGCGATCCCCGCGCGCAAGACCCGTCAGGCAAGCCGGCGACGACGAGTCCCGCCGATGCCGCCAGGGACAATCAGCGCAAGACCGACCAATTCCTTGAGGCCTCGCAGGCCATCAACGGCCCGGCCGGAAACCCGGAATGCGTCTGGCTCGGCCGCCGCGTGGTCCGCCTGATGTGGCTCGACGATCTCGACACCGCCTTTCGGCATCTCGATCTGTACGACCGTTTTGGCTGCCCCGGCGGGCACGTGCAGGCCACGTTCCGCTGCCTGACCCGTTTTGGCGGCGAGATCGATCCCAAGGTGGCGGACACGCTGAGCGGCCGCATTCACGCCTGCTGGATCAATCCGGCGGCGCAGCCGCAGACGGCCGCGGCACCGCCGCCGGCCGCGACGGCCGGCAGCGCTGCGCCGAACCCCGCTGCGGCGCCTTCGCCTGCCGTCGCCCCCCCTCCGGCGCCTGCCGCCAAGTAATCCGACCCGACCGCTTGGGCTGCCGAAATTTTCGGTTCGGATTGTTTGCGCCCTCAAAACGCCACGGCGTCATAAGAGTTGTTAAATCGCGTGGCAGAGATATGCTCGGTTTGCCGCTGACTTGGTCGGATCTCGGGGACGGATCCGCTTCCCTGCCATATTGGCCCCATATGGTTTAGTCCCGATGCGCGCCGTCGTCGCCGTTCTCGTGTGTGTGACTGCCGCTCACGCCGCCCTATGGGGCGTACTGCGCGAAAAACAGCAGGCCCCCGACTTCAGGGGTATCCTGCCCAGCGTGTCCTACGCACCGTTCGAAGGCAGCGGCCATCCCGACGTCGACAACATTCCCAGCGTTGAAAAAATCCGCGCCGACCTCAAGATCCTGGCGCCGCTGACCAAGGCGATCCGGCTTTATTCATCGACCGGCGGCGTCGAACTGGTTCCGCCGATCGCCGCGGAATTCGGCTTGAAGGTTACCGTCGGCGCCTGGATCGACAAGAACACCGAGCGCAACGAGCGCGAGATCCAGGCGGCCATCAGCCTGGCCAAGCGCAACAGCAACGTGAACGGCATCGTCGTCGGCAACGAGACGATCTATCGCGCCGAGCAGAAGGTTGAAGACCTGATCGAACTTATCAAGCAGGTCAAAAAATCGGTCAACGTTCCTGTGACGACAGGCGAAATCTGGAATATCTGGCGCGACAATCCGGAACTCGCCTCGTCCGTCGACTTCATCGCCGCGCACGTGCTGCCGTACTGGGAAAACTTCACCGACAAGCAGGCGGTGGACCAGGCCGTCTATCTCTACCAATTGCTGCGCGAAAAATTTCCCGGCAAGCGGATCGTGATCGCCGAATTCGGCTGGCCGAGCGCCGGCTACAACCTCAAGAACGCCGAGCCGGGCACCTTCGAGCAGGCCGCGGTGCTGCGCAACTTCGTCACCCGCGCCGAAGCCATCGGCATGGAATACAACATCGTCGAAGCGATCGATCAGCCCTGGAAATTCTTCGAAGGTGGCGTCGGGCCCTATTGGGGCATCCTCAACGCGGCCCGCGAACCGAAATTCGCCTGGACCGGGCCGATCGTGAACGAGAATTACTGGAAGCTCGCGACCATCGCCGTTCTCGTCGGCATCCTGCTGTCGCTGCCGATCGTGCGCCTCACCCGCCCGACGGTCATGCAGTCGCTGGTGCTGTCCGCGGCGGCCGCTGGTGTTGGAACCTGGGCCGCCACTGTATTCGCCTACTGGGAGGGCCACTACTTCGTGTTCGGCTCGGCCTTCGCCCTGACGCTGGGGCTGATCCTGCTGGTTCCGCTGGTGCTGATCGCGATGGCGCGGATCGATGAAATCGCCTCCATCGCCTTCGGCCGCAAGCCGCGGCGGCTGATCGTCAAGGGTGCTTCGCTGGCGCCGGCCACCATCGGCGAGGCCGTCGCCTTCCCCAAGGTTTCGATCCACGTCCCCGCCTATTTCGAACCGCCGGACATGCTGAAGCAGACCCTTGATGCGGTGGCGCGGCTGGACTATCCCAATTTCGAATGCGTGGTGATCATCAACAACACGCCTGATCCCGAATTCTGGCAGCCGATCCAGGATCACTGCCGCGCGCTGGGCGAGCGCTTCAAATTCATCAATGCCGAGAAGGTCGAGGGCTTCAAGGCCGGCGCGCTGCGCCTCGCGATGGAGCGCACCGCCGTCGACGCCGAGATCATCGGCATCATCGACGCCGACTATGTCGTGCAGCCGGACTGGCTGAAGGATCTGGTGCCGGTATTCGCCGATCCCCGTGTCGGCCTGGTGCAGGCGCCGCAGGACCATCGGGACGGCGACACCTCGCTGATGCACTACATCATGAACGGCGAATATGCCGGCTTCTTCGACATCGGCATGGTCCAGCGCAACGAGGTCAACGCCATCATCGTGCACGGCACCATGTGCCTGATCCGGCGCGCGGCGATGGACATGGCCGGCGGCTGGGCCGGCGACACCATCTGCGAGGACACCGATCTCGGCCTCGCCATCATCGAGCATGGCTGGCTGACGCATTACACGAACCACCGCTACGGCCACGGCCTGCTGCCGGATACCTACGAGGCCTTCAAGAAACAGCGCCATCGCTGGGCCTATGGCGGCTTCCAGATCGTCAAGAAGCATTGGCGTCGGTTTCTTCCCGGCGCCAGCCGGCTGTCGCCGGATCAGCGCCGCGAATTCGCGCTGGGCTGGCTGAACTGGCTCGGCGCCGAAAGCCTCGGCGTGGTGGTCGCGATCCTCAATCTGATCTGGGTGCCGATCGTCGCCTTCGCCGACATCGCCGTTCCCGACAAGATCCTGACGCTGCCGATTGCTGCCGCCTTCGTGGTTTCGCTGCTGCATTTCATCATCCTGTACCGCCTGCGGGTGCCGGTGAAATGGGGGCAGATGCTGGGCGCCATGGTCGCCGCGATGTCGGTGCAATGGACCGTCTCTCGCGCGGTGGCCAACGGCCTGATCACCGAACATCTGCCGTTTGCCCGCACCTCCAAGGGCGGCCTGTCCAGGATGTCGATCGAGTTCCAGGCGTTCTGGGAGGCGCTGATCGGCGTCCTGCTGCTGATCGGCGCCGCCGTCCTCGTGGTCACCAACGGCCAGAAGGAAGTGCGCGAAATCTACATCTTCGCCGGGGTGCTGGTGCTGCAGAGCCTGCCGTTCCTGTCAGCGGTGGCGATCGCCATTCTCGAAAGCTCCCGCATTAATTCGTTTTCGTTCTGGCGCAATGCCGGCGTCCGCAGCGCCGAACTGATCGGGCTGCGCCCGGTCACGATGCCGACGGTGGTCGGCAGCCAGCAGCCGGTGGCGTCGGAGGTACGCCGCGAGGCCAGCTGACCGCGCATAGGGGCTTTCTCGGACTCCCTGCGCGCGCGAAGAACTACCGCTAACCGTCGGCATCATCTCGGAAATCCCGGCCGTCCTCAGCCGCGCTATTGACCCGCACCAAGCCGCCCCCTACACAGCGCGGCGAGTGAGCGCGTAGCTCAGGTGGTAGAGCACGTGACTTTTAATCATGGGGTCGAGGGTTCGAGTCCCTCCGCGCTCACCAATGTGCGACTGCCCGGCCCGAAATTCTGACTCATCCGCCGCTGGAACTGATCAGCCGATCGACACCGCCTCATTGTGCGGCCTTCTGCCGCGCAATATGGCCGGAACTTGCGCCTGCCTGCACGCTTTCCTTCATGAATCACCAAGGTACATAATGACTGTGCGCGAGAGAAATATCGGTCGGCCGTTGTTGATCGCATCGGCCGTCGCCTTCATCAGTACGGCGGCCTTCCTGGCCGCTGAATTCGGCCCTTGGAACCGGGAGGCACCGGATAAGGCAGCTACCAAGGCCGCGGCGCAAGCCGCCGGCGCCAAAGTCACACCCACGCAGCCCAAACTGGCAGTCGAACCAACGCCGCCGGGCCCCAAGCGGGTTCAGCCGGCACATCCACTCCCGGAAAACTAATCGGGGGTCGTCAAGCCGACCAGCGATCCTCTTCCCGGATATTCTCTTCCGCGTTCAGGCGTTCCGCCACCTCGTCCGCGGTTCTCTCGTCGCGCGCTTCGGCAATCGCCTCGCCATCGTTCTTGAGGATTTTCTTTTGCTCGGCACGAACTGGAAAGTCTTCCGGCTCGAGCGGTTTTTCATCCTTGGCCATTGCAGGAACTCCCATGGTTGATCGCTACGCAGCAGCGCGCCGTTCTTGATCTGGTCATGCGAACTCACGTCATCGGGGAAAACATCGCAAGACCGACTCGGTTCCTCGGTACCCTATCCGGCCGGCATGTCGTGGCCCCGCACGCGCCAGGCCATCTCCCAGAAGTCGGCTTCGAGCCGGGTCGCCTCCTTGAAGATTCCGATCAGATCCGCCTCGCGGGCCGGCGTGGCGTACCGATCGGCAAGATCGTCCAGCTGCGCCCGCGCGTTCGCGGCGACCAGCTGGTAGGTTGCACCGGCATACTCGTCGATCCATACGCGATACGGATTGGTTGCAGCGAGCGCGTTGGGGCGCGCGGCGAGCCGCGCGGCGATCTCTGCGTAGCCGATCACGCAGGGAGCCAGCGCCACCTTGAGCGCCAGGAGATCACCGCGCATTCCCGCGTCGAGCACATAGCGTGTATAGGCCAACATCTCGACCGCCGGAGGGGCCCGTTCGAGATCGCCTGGCGCAAGCCCCCAGCCCGCGCAGAGCTTCACATGAAGGTTCATCTCGACATCGAGAATGGCCGACATGCCGGCAGCCGCTTCACGCATGTCCGAAAGTCTGGGCGACTTGTAGACGGCAAGCGCGTAGGCGCGGGCAAACTCGATCAGGAACAGATAGTCCTGAACGAGGTAGTGACGAAACGCCGCCGCGTTGAGCGAGCCGTCCGCCAAGGCGTTCGTGAAGGGGTGTTCGCTGTAGGCCCGCCACTCGGCCGATGCGGCTCTCTTTAGTCGCTCGAAGAAACTCATGATCTTTCGTGGGGCTTGTCGCCGACGAGTGTCTTTGGCCCGTGACCGGGTTATAGCTGATGCGAACAAAGATGTCCGCACTTCCCGGAGGGCGGACATTCGGTCGCCGTTACGACGGTTGGGTCGGCGTGACTCCTGCTGACAACGAAGGGAAACCATACATGAGCATCGGACTGATCGCCCTGCTCGACGATATCGCGGCGATCGCAAAGGTGGCGGCAGCTTCCCTGGACGATATCGCCGGCCAGGCCGCCAAAGCGGGGGTCAAGGCGGCAGGCGTCGTCATCGACGATACCGCCGTCACTCCAGGTTACGTGATCGGTTTCGCCGCCAAACGCGAATTGCCGATCGTGGGCAAGATCGCGGCGGGATCGCTTCGCAACAAGCTCCTGATCCTGCTTCCCGCCGCCTTGGCCCTCAGCTACTTCCTCCCAGCAGCGATTACGCCGCTTCTGATGTTCGGCGGCGCCTATCTCTGCTACGAAGGGGTGGAAAAACTGCTCGAGGCCCTGCTGCCACATCATGCCCATCAGCATGAAGCCCAACTTGAAACGGTCGCGTTGAATGCGCGCACGCTCGAGGACGAAAAGGTCGCGAGCGCCATCAAAACCGACTTTATCCTGTCGGCGGAGATCATGGCGATCACATTGGCGGCGCTTCCCGCGGGGACCCTTCTGACACAGTCACTGGTGTTGGCGCTGGTGGGGATCGGGATCACCGTGGCGGTGTACGGCGTGGTAGCTCTGATCGTCAAAGCCGACGACGTCGGCGTGGCGCTTGCAACGAACGATGGCGCCTCGGCCTTTGGCGCTGCGAGCCGGGCACTCGGACGCGGCCTCGTTCGCGGTATGCCCGTGTTCCTGACGTTGCTCAGCGCGGTCGGCACCGCGGCCATGATCTGGGTTGGTGGCGGCATCGTCCTGCATGGCCTGGAGATCTACGGCCCGCCTTCGGTCGGCCTCGCCGTCCACGCCGCGACCGAGGCTGCGGCTCATGTACTGCCAGCGGCTTCCGGCGTGCTCGAATGGATCGCTCATGCAGCCATATCAGGGGTCATCGGATTGTTGGTTGGCGCGGCCTGCATTCCAATCACTGGATTTGTACTGGCTCCGGCCTGGAAACGATTGAAGGCTGCTCTGCCGGCCCGCGATTCCCCGAACTGAGCTCTGGCTTACTCAGGCTGGTCCAGAACCGCACGCGCAGCAGTGGAACGGACAGGCGCTGCGACGCGGCGGACTGGTTCAGGCTTGCCCGTCTTCCAGACCGTATTCCCGATAGATGGCCAGCGGATCGCGGTCGGGAAACAGCCGGCACTTGGCCTGGGCCAGATGCACGGTGACGGTCCCTTGCTGGCATCCGGCGAGCAAGAGCTTCCTGATGTCCTCCATGTGCGGCCGCGGCTGGCTCGCAGGCGGCAGTTGCTCCAGCGCCACCAGTGCGGTTGCCAGCGCTTCGGTGACGACCCAGTCGTCGTGGCCGGTGATTCCCTTTTTCGGCATTTCGACAGCCTTGTTACAAAGTGCAGCCACCTATCCCCAGGTTCCGCAACTTCCGAATGACAGGCGGCCGCGAGCCCGCGCCTGAACGTGCGGGCTACCGCTTATCAAACGGTATTAAATGGTGGTACTCCTTCGGCACTGAGCTTCGATAGCGCGCGGGCACAGTGCCGCTGTCGATCGATTTGTCGATCTCCTGCTGCCGGGTCATCTTCTTCGCGGCCTTCTTTTTCGAGGGCTTCGCCGTTTCGGTCGGGGACGTGTCCGTCTTCGCGGCAGGCGCCGTGGAGGTGGTTGCGGCCGGCGGCGTCGCCGCCGGAGCCGTGGCCGCCGGCGCTGGGGTGGCCGGCGCCGCCCCGCCGCTTGGCGTGGTCTGGGCCAGCACAAGGCCAGCCGGCATGGACATCATGGCAATGGTCGCCGCGATCAAGGAAAGTCTTTGCATGAAAAACTCCAAATGCTGCCCTGTCTGCAATGCGGACAGCGTAATCCCGGGGCATCGCACCATGCAAGCCGCCTTCAATGGTCTTTTTGCGACCCGCTTCCATGACACAGCCGCTGCTCGTCCTGTTGATAACCCGGTCGCACCGGTGCGGCCGGCGTGACAGACGGCAGCGAAGTGTTATCGACGGGAGGCCTTGCTCGAGACGGATCAAACATCATGCGGATCACCTTGGTCGGCTCACGCCATTTCGGCGTGACGACACTCAACATGCTGCGCCAGCGCGGCGTCGAAGTCGCACGGGTCGTCGTCGCCGACGCCGAGGACCGGCTCGCCGCAGCCGCCCGTGACGCGGGCATCGCGGTCGCCGTGCAGGCCGATCCAAAGCTCGTCGCCGCCCCGGAAATCGCTGAGGGCACCGACCTGATCGTGACCGCGCATAGCCATGCTCGCATCGGCAGGGACGCGCTGGCAGCCGCCAAACTCGGGGGTATCGGCTACCACCCATCGCTGCTGCCCCGGCACCGCGGCATCGCGGCGGTGGAATGGACCATCCGCGAAGGCGATCCGATCGCCGGCGGATCGGTCTACCATCTCGCCGACCGCATGGATGCCGGTGCGATCGCCGCTCAGGAATGGTGCTTCGTCAGAAAGGGCGAAACCGCACGGGAGTTGTGGGAGCGCGTGCTGGCCCCGCTCGGCCAGAAGCTGCTCGGTGAGGTCATCGACTATGCCAAAGCCCATCATTCGCTGCCAGCCAAGCCGCAGGACGAGCAATTTGCCACCAGCGCGCCCCATCTGCCGAAGTAATATGATACCGGCGGGGCTGTGCTGCCTCGATTTTATTCAATTTGCGCGTTCCGCGCCTGGAACCGATCGATGAGCAAGTGTTTGACAAGGAGGGAACATTTCGTGTTGTCGCAGCGCAGCACACTTTGAACACATTGTCGCTGAATAAGCCGCATCATCACACATATCGAGGATCTGATTCATGCGCCCCAACCGCATTGGTACCGCGCTTTTCGCTTTCGCTTTCACCGCTGCAGGCGCTCTGGCCGCGGCACCCGCCTCCGCCGACACCAATGCCTATGACGGGCTCTGGAATGTGACGGTCGTGACAAAATCCGGCGATTGCCAGCCGACCACGAGTTCCACCCTGGTGGTGACGGACGGCAAGGTATCGGCCGGTGGCGCTCCCGTCTCCGGCAAGGTCGGACGAGAGGGACTTGTGCGGGTATCCATCAATGGTGCATATGCGAACGGTCAGCTCAACGGCAAGACTGGTTCGGGGAAGTGGAATGGTGCATCCGCAGGCGTTCCGTGCAGTGGTCGATGGGAAGCATCGCGTCAGTAGACCAGATCCAACGGCAGCCATCTTCGTCAAAGCGCGACCGCTGCTATTCGCAGCTGTCGCGTTTTTTATAGCCTTAATCCCCGGGAGTGCGAGCCATGCGCAGTCGGGGGCTTTCACGGGCATGGCCGGCAACTGGTCCGGTGGAGGCACCATCACGCTGGACGACGGCTCCAGTGAACGGATCCGATGCCGCGCCACCTATGCTGTCCGCGTTGACGGCAATGGCCTCAACCAGACCCTCACCTGCGCCAGCGACAGCTACAAATTTAATCTCGCGAGCAATGTCATCGCGCAAGGCAAATCGCTGTCCGGAACCTGGAGCGAAGCCACCCGCAACGTCAGCGGAAACCTCGAGGGGCGAGGCAGCGCCGGCAGTTTTCAGGTGGTCGCCAGCGCGGCCACGTTCACCGCGAATATCGCGTTGACCACGCGCGGCAACAAGCAGACGGTCGTGATCAGATCCGAAGGCGCATTCCGGGTCACATCCATTTCGCTGACCCGCATTTGAGCACGCCGCTGCGATCGGCCGGCCTGACGGACTGCCAACCCGTCTCGCTAGCTGGTCGTGGGCTTGGCCAACCGGGCGGCCGTCTCGGTCATGGTCTTGGCGATCAGCAGGGCCTGGTCCTTGTTGAGCGCGAAATCCTGAACGCCGTTCTGGGTGGTCAGCGAGAGCACCATGATATCGGGCTGGTTCTCGGGCCAGCCAGTGGCGAAAGCCGTCACAAAATCCGCGGACGTGGATCGTTTGGTCATCGTCGGATTCCTCAGGCCTTCGGTACGAACGCGGTGACTTCGATTTCGACCTTGGCGCGCGTATCGACCAGGCCTGAGACATATAGCAGCGTCGAGGGCGGGAAGTTTCGCCCGAGGGTCTCCTTCCAGGCGGCGCCGATACCCGCGCCCGCAGCCTGGTATTCATCTCGGCTGGTCAGATACCAGGTCAGGCGAACGATATGCTCTGGTCCGGCTCCGGCTTCGCCGAGCAGCTTGACGACCCTGCGCAGCGCCGTGCCGGTCTGCGCGGCCATGTCGGGCGCATAGTCGCCCTTCTCGTCGCCGCCGGTCTGACCGGCCAGCACGACCCAGCGGCCGGGGCCATCGACCGCGACGCCGTGCGAAAAGCCGCGTGGTTTCGACCATTCGGCCGGTTGCAAAGTGAGCATCAGCGGGTTCCTTTGGAATGATTTCCGACGATCCTTAGCACCGATCGCGCCGGCTCTCCCACCCCGATTCTCCTGGCGCGGCGCAGGACTGCCCCGGCATATTTGCGCGTTGCAAACCGGGCCGGGGTCGTCGATACCGGCCTGCCCTCTCCGTATGGCGCTCGACACAGGCGCGGCAGGCCTGGCAATCAATTGAAGATGGACCGAACGCCTTCCATACCAAGGGCCGCACTGTGGATGGCGGGCTGGCTCGCCCTGATGCTGATCGTGGCGGTGGCCGGGCGCGAGACGACGCGCGAGCTCAACGTCTTTCAGATCATGGAGGTGCGCTCGATCCTCGGCTTCTGCATGCTGTACCCGCTGATCCGGATCAACGGCGGCTTCGCGGCGATGAAGACCTCGCGGCCGCTGCAGCATGTTTCGCGCAACCTCATTCACTATGGCGCCCAGCTCGGCTGGTTCTTCGCGCTGACGCTGATTCCGCTCGGCCAGGTGGTATCGATCGAGTTCACCATGCCGATCTGGACCGCGATCCTGGCCGTCGCCTTTCTCGGCGAGCGCATGACGGGGTGGAAGATCACCGCGATCGTGCTCGGGCTGGTCGGTGTCGTCGTCATCGTTCGTCCCTCGACTGGCGAGATCAATCCGGGCCAGTTGATCGCGCTGGCGGCAGCGGTCGGATTTGGCATCTCCATCGCCATGGTGAAGTCGCTGACCCGCACCGAAAATACCCTGGCGATCATCTTCTGGATGCTGGTGGTACAGTCCGCGGCCGGATTTTTTCCTGCGATCTATGTGTGGGTCTGGCCGTCGGCCTGGGCCTGGGGCTGGATCGTCGTGATCGCCTTCTGCGGCACGTTTTCCCATTACTGCATGGCCCGCGCGATGCTGCATGCCGATGCGACGGTCGTGATCCCGATGGATTTTCTCCGCGTTCCGCTGACCGCCGCCGCCGGCTGGCTGATCTATTCGGAGCGGCTGGACATGTTCACCGTGCTGGGTGCGTCACTGATCCTCGCCGGCAATCTCTTGAATCTGAAGACGGCGGGTCCGGGTGTCGCGCCGGTTCGGTCCTGACCGGCCACAACCGGAGTGGACAATTTTCTTGGCCGGGTCAGATTGTGATCTAGATCACGCAAGGCGGTCGGCCACTTGATTACTGTGACCTATCGGCGACGGGGGCGCTCAAATCGGATGACGTCCCGATTTTCGACACGAAGCGTGGTTTTTTCGTATAGTCTGTTCCAATGCGTTGCTCCCAACGTCGCGCGATTCCACCGGGGGATTTCAGATGCGCTATCTCACCATTGTTCTTTCGCTGATTTGCATGGCATTTTCCGTCCATTCGGCCAAGGCTGACCGCCGTGTCGCCTTTGTCGTCGGCAACGGCACCTACAAGAACGTTCAGCCGCTTCCCAACCCTGCGATCGATGCCAAATCGATGGCGAGCGTGCTTCGCAACGTCGGCTTCGAGGTCGTCGAAGGCACCAATCTGACGCGCGACAAGATGACCGAACGGCTGCTCGAATTCGGCAAGAAGGCGCAAGGCGCCGACGTCGCGTTGTTTTTCTACGCCGGCCACGGCATCGCCATCAGCGGCACGAACTATCTGTTGCCGGTCGACGCCGACATAAAATCCGAGATGGATGTCAAGCTCGGCTCCGCAATCAATATCGACCTGACGCTCGAGCAGACCATGGGCGACGCCAAGGTCAAGCTGGTCTTCCTCGACGCCTGCCGCGACAACCCATTCGCGGCCAAGATCAAGTCGAATGCCGCGACCCGCAGCGTCAACGTGCAGACCGGCCTTGCGGAAATGAAATCCGGCGAAGGCACCCTGATCGCCTTCGCTACCGGACCCGGGCAGACCGCGCTTGACGGCAAGGAAGGCACCAACAGCCCGTTTACGCGCGCGCTGATTGCCAACATCACGACACCAGGCGTCGAGATCCAGCAGGCCATGACCAAGGTCCGCGCCCAGGTCAACGAGGAAACCAACAAGGGGCAATTGCCCTGGGGACACACCAACCTGATCGGCACGGTCTATCTCAATCCGGCCGCGGCCCCTGCGGCGGCTGTTGCGGGGCCTGCGGGCTCTGGCCCGGTCGTTGCATCGGCATCCCAGGGTTCGGAGGTCGAGGTCGAGTTCTGGCGCTCGGTGCGGGAATCCAACAAGCCCGAGGAGCTCAACGCTTATCTCGCCACCTACCCGAACGGTCAGTTCAGGTCGCTGGCGCAGGCCCGGATTGCCTCGCTGCAGGATGGTGCCGCGGCGGCGACCCGCAATCTGACCTCCGGGATCGATCCCAAGACGTTTGACGCGGAAGCCAACCAGACCACGGAAGACCAGATCGGCCTCGACAAGGGACAGCGCCGCGACGTGCAGCGCCGCCTCAACGGCCTCGGTTTCGACACCAAGGTGACCGGCACGTTCAACGAGGCTACCCGTTCGGTGATCACGCGCTGGCAGGCCGCGCGCGGCTATCCCCAGAGCGGCTACCTCAACAGGCTGCAGCACAAGGCGTTGCTGACGGAAATCGTCGCGACCGCCCCGACCGCCTCGACCGAGTCCGAGGAGAAAAAGCCGGTGCGCCGCGCGCAACAGCAACAGCCACAGCGACAACAGCAGCAGCCGCAGCGAAGCGGCGGGGATCCCGCCGGCGCAGCCTTCGTCGGCGGCGTGGTCGGTGGCATGATGGGCGGCATGTTCCGCCGCTGATTGTCTGGTCGACGACATCGAATCCAGCAAGAAGCCCGGCTCGCGCCGGGCTTCCCAACTTTGCGATCTGCGGCCTATTTGCCCGCCGCTTTCCGCAAGGCTTCGTTGATCCGGTCCTGCCAGCCGGGGCCGCCTTCCTGAAAATGTTCGAGCACATCCTGATCGATCCGCAGCGAAACCAGCTCCTTCACACCCGGGAGCACGGCCGGCTTCGGCGGCGCCTCCATAACCTTGGTGGTTGTCTTCTTGAAGGCCGCTTCGGCCTCTGTGCGTGCGTCGTTCAGCGTTCGCGGCCGTCTCGGTTGATCCGCCATGGCTAGATTCCCTCGAACAGCGCCGTCGACAGATATCGCTCCGAGAACGACGGCACAATCGCCAGAATGGTCTTGCCCACGGCCTCCGGCCGCTTGCCGATCTGCAGCGCCGCCGCGATCGCGGCGCCGGAGGAAATTCCCCCGGCGATGCCCTCGTTGCGCGCTAGCGCGCGCGAGGTCTCGATAGCGGTGGGCCCATCGACCTTGACGATCTCGTCGATCACCGATCGGTCGAGAATATCGGGAATGAATCCGGCGCCTATGCCCTGGATCTTGTGTGGGGTATGCTGGCCGCCCGACAGCACCGGGCTTTCCTCCGGCTCCACGGCGACGATGCGCAGCGAAGGCTTGCGGGGCTTGAGCACCTGCCCGACGCCGGTGATGGTGCCGCCGGTGCCGACGCCGGCGACGAAGTAGTCGATACTGCCGCCGGTGTCGTTCCAGATTTCCTCCGCGGTGGTGCGGCGGTGAATTTCGGGGTTGGCGAGGTTCTTGAACTGCTGCGGCATCACGGCGTTGGGCGTGGTTCGCACCAGCTCCTCCGCGGTCGCGATCGCGCCCTTCATGCCCTGCGCCGCCGGCGTCAGGATGATTTCGGCGCCGAGGAACGCCAGCATCTTGCGCCGTTCGATCGACATCGATTCCGGCATCACCAGCTTCAGCCGGTAACCGCGGGCAGCGGCTACGAAGGCCAGCGCGATCCCGGTATTTCCGGAGGTGGGCTCGATCAGCACGGAATCGGCATTGATCAGTCCGGCCTTTTCCATGGCGATGATCATCGCCGCCCCGATCCGGTCCTTCACGCTGGCGGCCGGATTGAAGTACTCCAGCTTAGCCAGGATGGTCGCCTGCACCCCGTGCGTTTGCGGCAGTTTGCGCAAACGCACGATCGGCGTATCGCCAATGGCGTCGACGATCGAGTCGAAAACCCGGCCCCGGCCGGGACGGTGCACTGCACTCGTGGGTGACGGCGCGTCCATGACAAAAACTCCTGTGGCAGCAACGTGTGAAAAGTTCTAACCTCCCCCTTCAATACGGACAGGTTGCTGCCGTGCGCAAGCCGAAATCCGGCGCTGCAATTTCGCTGCATTGCGACACGGAGCACGTCGCCAGATATCGCAAAAGCAACGCATTTGTGTTGCGGCAACGTCAAACGAATTGGGGTATGCTAACGTTCGTCCAGATCGCAAGGAGGTCACGATGCCAGCAGTTGCTGAAGTCCTGTCGACCGTCGCTCGTCACCCCGACCCGCGTGGATGCGATCTACCGAGCTGCCCCGTTTGCGCCGATTCCATGGTTGCCGCGGAGGGCTCCGCCTATCTGTCGGAAAACGTCATCAGCTATCTCTGGACCTGCGATACCTGCGGCTACGGTTTTGTCACCAAGCATTCGGTGAAGCGGTTCTCCTGTAGCTGAGACCTTCCAACTGAGATCTTCGGCGGCTTTCAGCGCGGCGCGATGTCGCCCTTCGCCCAATCGGCGCGGGTGCGCTCGCGAAAACTTGCAAACGTGCCCTTTGAAATCGCGTCGCGGATGTCCTGCATCAGGCGCTGGTAATAGGCGACATTGATTTCCGAAAGCAGCATCGCGCCCAGCGTCTCGCCCGACTTGACCAGGTGATGCAAGTAAGCGCGCGCGCAATCGCGCGTCGACGGCCATTCGCTTGTCTCGTCCAGCGGCCGCGGATCGTCGGCGTGGCGGGCGTTGCGCAAATTGACCTGGCCGAACCGCGTGAACGCCACGCCGTGGCGCCCGTTGCGGGTCGGCATCACGCAATCGAACATGTCGATACCACGCGCCACCGCCTCCAGCATGTCCTCGGGCGTGCCGACGCCCATCAGATATCGCGGGCGGTCCGTCGGCAGGATCGGCGCCACCTCCCCGATCATAGCCAGCATCACCGCCTGCGGCTCGCCGACCGCAAGGCCGCCGATCGCATAGCCGTGAAACCCGATCTCGACGAGCCCCCTGGCGCTGGCGTGCCGCAATTGGGGCACATCGCCGCCTTGGGCGATGCCGAACAGCATATATCCGGCTGGCGCACGCTCGAAGGCGCGCTTGCTGCGCTCGGCCCAACGTAGCGAGAGCTGCATGGCGCGCTCGATATCGGCGCGCTCCGCGGGAAGGCGGATGCATTCGTCCATCTGCATCGCGATGTCGGAGCCCAGCAGCCGCTGCACTTCGATGGAACGTTCCGGCGACAGTTCGACCTTCGCGCCGTCGAGATGCGAGCGAAAGGTGACCGCGTTCTCTGTGACCTTGCGAAGCTCGGACAGCGACATCACCTGGAAACCGCCGGAGTCGGTCAGCATGGGGCCATTCCAGCCGGTGAATCGCTGCAAGCCGCCGAGGGCGGCGATGCGCTCGGCGCCGGGCCGCAGCATCAAGTGATAGGTATTGCCGAGCACGATATCGGCGCCGGCACCGCGCACCTCGCGCCAATGCATGCCCTTCATGGCACCCGATGTGCCGACCGGCATGAAGGCCGGCGTACGCACCACACCGTGCGGCGTCGCCAGCCGTCCGCAACGCGCGGCGCCGTCGGTGGCGACCAGATCGAAGTGATTGGGAAGGCTCATGGTTCAGCTTATGGCGTGACAACGGCGTCCTGTTCAACCTCGTTGCATCGGATTTTCGCTCCAAAACCCGTTGACGCCGGTAAAAATCTCCCGCATAAGCCCGCGCCATGACGACGAACGCTAAACGCAACGCGAAAACCGCCAAGCCCTGCCGGGCTTCGGGAGATTTGCGCGCGTAGTCGGACAACCCGCATCATCTTGGAACCGAAGCCCCGCCTGAAAAGGTCCGGGGCTTTTTTGTTGCCTCGGACGATCCGGCTCGAATGAATGGAGACCAGAGTGAAGAACGATCCCGTTGTCGCCATTGCCGGCGTCACGGGCGCCGTCGGCGCCGAATTTATCGCCACCATGGACCGGCGCGGCTTTCGCGTCGGAAAGCTCAAGGCGCTGTCCAGCGCGCGCTCCGCGGGCAAGTCAATCGACTTCCGCGGCCGGCGCATCGTCATCGAGGAACTCACCGAGCACTCCTTCGACGGCGTCGACGTCGCGCTGTTTTCGGCCGGCGGCGGAATATCCCGCAAGTTCGTGCCGGTCGCGGTGAAGGCCGGCGCCGTCGTGGTCGACAACTCCTCCGCCTTCCGCATGGACCCCGACGTGCCGCTGGTGATCCCCGAGATCAACGCCTACCGTATTGGTGAGCACAGGGGCATCATCGCCAATCCGAATTGCGCCGCGATCACCGCGCTGGTGCCGCTGTGGCCGATCCACCGAGTCAACCGGATCAAGCGCGTGATCATCTCGACCTATCAGGCGGCCAGCGGCGCCGGCGCGGCTGCCATGGAAGAACTGGTGGAGTCGACGCGCGCCAGCCTCAACCAGGAGGCCTACCGGCAGAAGGTGCTGCCGCACCCCTGCGCCTTCAACCTGTTCAACCACAACACGGCGATCGACCCCGCGACCGGCTACAATGAGGAGGAGACCAAGGTCATCCAGGAAACCCGAAAGATCTTCGAAGACCAACGGATCGCCGTCGGCGTGACCTGCGTTCGGGTGCCGGTATTGCGTGCGCATTGCGCGGCGATCACCTTCGAATGCGAAAATCCGATCACGGAAGCCGAGGTGCGTGAGATTCTGTCGGGCGCGCCGGGCGTGAGGATCGTCGACGATCGAGTGAAGAACTATTTCCCGATGCCGATCGATGCGTCGGGCCAGGATGACGTGCTGGTCGGCCGCATCCGCGGGGATCTCAGTGATCCCACCGGACATTCGATCTCGATATTCGTCTCGGCGGATCAGCTGCTGAAGGGCGCCGCGCTGAATGCGATCCAGATCGCGGAATTGCTGCCGCAGCGCATCATGGCTTGAGTCGAAACGTCCCCTTTTAGGAGGTGAACTCATGATCCGTTCCAGTATACTTCCCCGCGTTTTAAACCCAGGGGAGGAATGCCGCGCCTCGACTAATCATCACCATGCAAAGGCCATGTGAATTCATTAGCGTTGGGAGGGCTCGATGACCAATTCCAGACTTGCGATAATCGCTGCCACGCTCGGCTTGGCGTCAGGGCTGACTCTCGGCCTGTCCGCATTCGCCGGGGGCGACAAAGTCGTGTTTCCCGATAACTGGGACAAGGGCGTTCTTTACAGCACGGTCGATCGTTACGACGTGAAGCAGTATCGCGAATTGTGGTCGACGCCCGCCGCGGTTGAGGCCGCACGAAAGGGCGAGCCGATCCCGAGCGGCACGGTGCTCACGCTGGTGCAATACAAGGCGCAGCTCGACGCGGCCGGAAATCCAACCAAGGACGACAAGGGCCGTTTCATCAAGGGTGATCTCATCGCCTATACCGTGATGGAAAAGCGCACCGGCTGGGGGGCGGAATATCCCGCGGATCTTCGCAACGGCGAATGGGAGTATCAGGCTTTCACCTCCGACAAGAAGGTCAATGACAAGGCCAATCTCGCCGCATGCTTCCAGTGTCACAAGCCGCATGAGGGACAGGATTTTGTGATCTCGCTCGCGGGCCTCAAGGGCACCGTGCCGGGACATATGGCCGCCGCTCCGCCGCCGGGCCCGGGCGTCGTGAGCATTGCGAATTTCCTTTTCGGCCCCGAAAGCGTGACGGTCGCGGCCAACGCGCCGATCACCTGGCACAACACCGACGGCTCGCCGCATCAGGTCACCATCCGCGGTGCCAAGGTTCAACGCAGTGCGGTCATCCTCAAGGGACAGACCGCCCAGCTCAGCATCGCCGAACCCGGCAGCTACGAATACATCTGCGGCCTGCATCCACAGATGAAGGGCAAGATCGAAGTGAAATAGCCGCGCCGTGGCGTGGCGCCTGCCGAAGGGCGGGCGAAGGCGCTCTTGCGCCATGCCCGCCTTGCCCACCGACGCATCATCCGCGAAACAGCAGGCACGCGTCGCCATACGAATAAAACCGATAGCCGCTGCTGATTGCATGGGCGTAGGCCTGCTTCATGGTGTCGAGCCCCGAGAAGGCCGACACCAGCATGAACAGGGTCGAGCGCGGCAGATGGAAATTCGTCAGCAGGATGTCGACTGCGCGGAAGCGATAGCTCGGCGTGATGAAGATCGCGGTGTCACCTTCGAACGGCAGGATAGTGCCGTCTTCGGCGGCGGCGCTTTCCAGCAGCCGCAGCGAGGTGGTGCCGACCGCGACGATGCGACCGCCATTGGCCCGGGCTGCGTTCAGCGCGTCGGCGGTCTCCCGGGAAATGGAACCCCATTCCGCGTGCATCCTGTGCCCTGACGTGTCCTCCACCTTGACCGGCAGGAAGGTCCCTGCCCCGACATGCAGGGTGACGCGATGAATCCCGACACCGCGTTCGCGCAGTGCCGCTTCCAGCGCGGCGGTAAAATGCAGTCCCGCCGTGGGTGCTGCGACCGCGCCCTCAATGGCCGCGAACATGGTCTGGTAGTCGGCGGCGTCGCGCGCGTCGGGGGAGCGCCTGGAGGCGATGTAAGGCGGCAGCGGCGGGCTGCCGAGATCGGCAATCGCCTGATCCAGCGCCGGCCCGTGGAAGGTAAAGGACAGCACGACCTCGCCGTCATCGCCCTTGTGCTCGACCTCTGCATCGAGGTGGCCGAGCAGGCACACCCTGCCCTCATGACCGAACCGGACCACGTCGCCCGGCGCCAGTTTCTTTGCCGGCTTGACCAGCGCCTGCCAGCGCGAGCCGTCGAGCCGCTTGATCAGCGTCGCCTCGATCTTCGGCTCGGTGTCGCGGCCGATGCGACGTCCCGTGAGCTGGGCCGGGATCACCTTGGTGTCGTTGACCACCAGCTGGTCACCGGGCTCGAGCCATTGCGGCAGCTCCCCGACGATGCGGTCGAGCAGGCTCCCGTCGGGACGCACCACCAGCATCCTCGCAGAATCGCGTGGGCTCGCCGGCCGCAGCGCGATGTTGTCGGCGGGAAGTTCGAAGTCGAACAGATCGGTGCGCATGCGGTTCGGGCTCATAGCCGGGCCATGAGGCACGGCCCTCTTCACCTCTCCTCGTCGGGGAGAGGTCGGAGACTGAGCGTAAGCGAAGGCTCCGGGTGAGGGCGCCCGGATCAAGTGAGAGCAAAGCCCCCTCACCCGCTCGCTTCGCTCGCGACCTCCCCTGCGGGGAGAGGTGAAGAATTCAACGGCCGGAGATTACGCCGCGTCCAGCGCCATGCGGGCCTTGACGATCTTGTCCGGGTTCTGCACCGGCTCGCCGCGCTTGATCTTGTCGACGTTGTCCATGCCCTCGGTCACCTTGCCCCACACGGTGTATTGGTTGTTGAGGAACGAGGCGTCGTCGAAGCAGATGAAGAACTGGCTGTCGCCGGAATCCGGGCTGGCGGCGCGCGCCATCGAGGTGGTGCCGCGCACATGCGGCTCCTTGTTGAATTCCGCCTTCAGCTTCTTGCCGGAACCGCCGGTGCCGGTGCCCTGCGGGCATCCGGTCTGCGCCATGAAGCCATCGATCACGCGATGGAACACGATGCCGTCGTAAAAGCCCTCGCGCACCAGTTCCTGGATGCGGGCGACATGACCGGGCGCAAGGTCGGGACGCATCTCGATCTTGACGGGGCCCTGGGTGGTTTCGAGGATCAAGGTATTTTCGGTATCAGCCATGCTCTTTACTCTGTCGGTTTGGGTGGGAATTTCCAGCGAGATCTCAATGGGACCGCGGCGGGGGCCGGCGATGGCGCCGCCCGGTGCTCGGTAGATGGCAACAGCGTGCAGCGTCGCAACGCCCCGCTACCGGAGCGCGGTCCATTGCTGCAGCATCAAGCCGCGCGGCGAACCGAAGGGCCGATTTGCGGCGCGGCGCCTAACTTCGCTCACTTGATGTCGGATGCGACTTGCACCTTCACCATCTTGTCGGGGTCGGTCACCTCACCGCCGCGCGAGCCCGGCGGCGCCTTCTTCAACTTGTCGACCACGTCCATTCCGGACACCACTTCGCCGATCACGGTGTACTGGCCGTTGAGGCTCGCGCCGTCGGCGAACATGAAGAAAAATTGCGAGTTGGCGGTGTCGACGCTGTCGCCGCGCCTGGCCATGCCGACCACGCCGCGCGTGAACGGCACCTTGGAAAATTCCTGCTTCAGGTTCGGATATTTCGAGCCGCCGGTGCCGTTGAAATTCTGGCCGTCGCCGGTCTGTGCCATGAAGCCGTCCATCACGCGGTGGAACGGCACGTTGTTGTAGAATCCCTCGCGCGCCAGCTGTTTGATCCGCTCGGCATGCTGCGGCGCGATGTCGGTGCGAAGCTTGAACACGATGCGGCCCTTGGTGCTGTCGATGACGATCGCGTTCGCCTTGTCGAGAGCCGCGGGCAGCGGCTGGGCGATCGCGGGGGCCGCACAGATCAGCGCGGCGAGCAGGCCAAGAATTCGGATCATGTTAACTCCGGATCAGAGAAAGCGGGTCAGGTAGCGAATTTGGTCTTGAGGCTGGCGGCAACCGCCGGCGGCACGAACGCCGAGACATCGCCGCCCATGGCAGCGATCTGCCGCACCAGTGTGGCGGTGATCGGGCGGACCGCCACCGACGCCGGCAGGAACACGGTATGCACCCCGGGCGCCATGGTCTCGTTCATGCCCGCGATCTGCATCTCGTAGTCGAGATCGGTGCCGTCGCGCAGGCCGCGAATCATGATGGTGGCCCCGGCCTTCTGCGCCGCCGCGACGGTCAGGTTGTCATAGGTGGTGCAATCGAACGCGCAGTGCGCCGCGGCGGCCACGGGGGCAAACACCCGCTCGACCATTTCCAGCCGTTCCTCGGTCGAGAACAGCGGCTTCTTGCCGGGAGCAACCCCAATGGCGACGATCAGCCGGTCGCAGAGCCCGACGGCGTGCCGGACCACATCCAGATGTCCATTGGTGACGGGGTCGAATGAGCCGGGATACAGCGCGATGCGGGGCATGAACCCCTCTACCCCGCCCCGGGCGGACCCGCAAGCCGGGTTGGTTCCTCGCCCCGGAGGCAATCGCCCAGTTTTTATATTGCGCCTGGCCCTGAACCACTTGAGGGGTCACGGCGTCTTCTCGGCAGGCAGGCAATGTTTCGCGGCGGGAGCGGCCCACGAAACAAAACTCCGCCGGGACGAAACCATTTCGCGGGGGCGCGAAGACATCCGGAAACCGGCGCTTTGTATCCATCGACCAACGAAACGGCGGGCCAACAGGCCCGATGACAGGGGACCGTCATGATCAAGACTCTTTCAGCCATCGCCATCGCCGCGTTCATTGCAGGCGCGCTCACCATTCTGCCCGGCTTTGCCCCGCAGGTCGAAGCCAGCGTCCCGGTAGCCCTCGCCAAGGGCGACCGTCTGGACATCAAGCAGATCGGCCCCAACTGCTCGCAGCAGGCCTGGCCGAACTTCGAGGCGGCCTGCCTGCGCATCGCCGGCAAGAAGACCATGATCCGGGAAGCCCGGCTGGTGACTGCCGACCGTACCCCGTAACGGCGCAGTCATTACCCATTTTACCTTCGAGTCCTGCCAGGTTGCTCTGGTCTGAGGTCCCCGGGATGCCCCCCGGGGACCTCCTTGATTCCGGGGACGGCCGGTTGTCGCGTCGGCACCGAGCGCCAGATCAAGAGCGGGCGAATGGGACGTTGCGAATGGCGAGTGACGGGCGAACAGGGTCCCTCTCGCCACACGCTACTCGCCGTTTGCGTTTCCATTGCCGTTCTCGGCGTCCTCGCCGATGTGCTCGACCGACACCACATGCTCGTCCTCGGCGGTGTCGAACACGATGACACCCTGGGTGGAGCGGCCGGCGATGCGGATGCCTTCGACCGGGCAGCGGATCAGCTGCCCCTTGTCGGTGACCAGCATGATCTGGTCGCTTTCCTCGACCGGGAACGAGGCCACCAGCTTGCCGTTGCGGTTATTGACCGACATCGCGACGATGCCTTTGCCGCCGCGGCCGGTGGTCCGGTATTCGAATGACGACGTGCGCTTGCCGTAGCCATTGACCGACACCGTGAGCACGACCTGTTCCTGGGCCGACATCTCGACGTATCGCTCGGAACTGAGCTGGACCGCGCTGGAAGTATCCTCGCCCTCGGCTTCCGCGCCCTCTTCCGCCGCGGCTTCGCCGGCCACGGCGCGGCGCATCTTCAGATAGGCTGTCCGCTCGTCCGACGTCGCCTCGACATGCCGCAGGATCGAGAGCGAAATCAGCCGGTCGTCCTTGGGCAGCGCGATGCCGCGCACGCCCATCGAGGTGCGGCCGGAAAACACCCGCACGTCGGTGACGGGGAAGCGGATGCACTGGCCGCCGGCGGCGGTCAGCAGCACGTCGTCGCGCTCGGTGCAGATCTGAACGTCGACGATCGCCTCGTCGGGATCGAGCTTCATGGCGATGATGCCGGAACGCCTGACGTCGACGAAATCCGACAGCTTGTTGCGGCGGACATTGCCGCCTGTGGTGGCGAACATCACGTCGAGATTACCCCAGGAGGATTCGTCCTCGGGCAGCGGCATGATGGTGGTGATGCGCTCGCCCTGTTCCAGCGGCAGGATGTTGATCAGCGCCTTGCCGCGGCCATTCGGCGCCGCCACCGGCAGGCGCCAGACCTTTTCCTTGTAGACCTGACCGCGCGACGAGAAGAACAGCACCGGCGTATGGGTCGAGGCCACGAACAGCCGGCTGACGAAGTCCTCGTCGCGGGTCGACATGCCGGAACGGCCCTTGCCGCCGCGGCGCTGCGCGCGATAGGCCGACAGCGGCACGCGCTTGACGTAGCCGGCGTGCGAGACGGTAACCACCATGTCCTCGCGCTGGATCAGGTCCTCGTCCTCGACCTCATCCTCATGCTCGATGATTTCGGTCTTGCGCGGCGTAGCGAATTCCGACTTCACCGCGGCGAGTTCTTCCTTGATGATGGACTGCACCCGCGCGCGCGAGCGCAGGATCTCGAGGTAATCGGCGATTTCAACCGCCAGTTTATCGAGCTCTTCGGAGATTTCCTCACGGCCAAGCGCGGTAAGGCGCGCCAGCCGCAGTTCGAGAATGGCCTTGGCCTGTTCGAACGACAGCCGCGCGGTGCCGTCCTCGGCCAGGCGATGGCGCGGATCGTCGATCAGCGTGATCATCGCAGCCACGTCCTTCGCCTGCCAGTCGCGCGACATCAGGGTATCGCGCGCGGTGGTGGGGTCCGGCGAGGTCCTGATCACGCGGATGATCTCGTCGATATTCGCCACCGCGATCGCGAGACCGACCAGGATATGGGCACGGTCGCGGGCCTTGTTGAGCAGGAATTTGGTGCGGCGGGTGATCACCTGCTCACGGAAGGCGATGAACAGCGTGAGGAAGTCCTTCAGGTTCATCACCTGCGGCCGTCCCGAATCGAGCGCCAGCATGTTCGCCGGAAAGTTCGTTTGCAGCGGTGTGAAGCGATAAAGCTGATTCAGCACCACTTCCGCCATGGCATCGCGCTTTATTTCGACCACGACGCGGTAGCCATCACGGTCGGATTCGTCCCGCAGCGCCGAAATACCCTCGATTTTCTTCTCGCGATTCAGCTCGTCGATGCGCGCGACCATGGAGGCCTTGTTCACCTGGTAGGGAATTTCCGAGATGATGATGGCCTCGCGGTCCTTGCCCCAGGCCTCGATTCTCACCTTGCCGCGCATCACGATCGAGCCGCGGCCGAGATGATAGGCCGAGCGGATGCCCTGGCGTCCGAGGATGATGCCCCCGGTCGGAAAATCCGGTCCGGGGATGATGTTGATCAGTTCGTCGATCGAAAGTGCCGGATTTTCGATCAGCGCCACGCAGGCGTCGACCACTTCGCCGAGATTATGCGGCGGGATGTTGGTCGCCATGCCGACAGCGATGCCGCCGGCGCCATTGACCAGCAAATTGGGGAATTTGGCCGGAAGAACCCGAGGTTCCGTCTCGGAATTATCGTAGTTCGGCTGGAAATCGACGGTGTCCTTGTCGATATCTCCGAGGACCGCGAGAGCCGATCTGGTCAGACGCGCCTCGGTATATCGATAGGCCGCCGGCGGATCTCCATCGACCGAGCCGAAATTGCCCTGCCCGTCGATGAGCGGAAGGCGCATGGAGAAATCCTGCGCCATGCGGACCATCGCATCGTAAATCGACTGGTCGCCGTGGGGATGATATTTGCCGATCACGTCGCCGACGACACGCGCCGACTTCACGTATTTCTTGTCGGGCGTGTGCCCCTGCTCGTACATCGAATAGAGAATGCGGCGATGCACCGGCTTCAACCCGTCGCGCGCATCCGGCAGCGCCCGCGCCACGATCACGCTCATGGCGTAATCGAGATAGCTGCGCTTCATCTCGTCGAGGATGGATATAGGGCGAATATCCGAGGGCGCCGGCGGCTCGCCGGGCTTCTCATCTTCAGGGTCAGACAAAGGGGAAATCCGGTCAGTTCTGGCTCAGAATCATATAGCGTATCGAGGCCTTTCTAACCACCCCTAACTGATCTTCGCCAGTGGTTTTTCCCTTCGTTTTTTCATGGACTTAAGGGAGGGCTGATGCAGCCCGGCAGGTCGGCGAATCCGGCCGTCCGAAGCGACCGAAACACCAGCGGCCCAGAGCGCCTCTTTTGGCGGCCTTCACGAGCCAAGCAGGACCTGGCGCATGAGCCGGCGGGGCGCCAGCATCAACGGCCCCGGCAGGCAGCAGCAACTGCATTTCCAACCGAACTCCCGGTGCGATCAGGGCCGCGATCAGAACGGAATGTCGTCGTCCATGTCGCTGTTGCGCGCGCCGCCGGCGCCGGCCGCCACCGCGCGGCGCGGTGCCGCGCTGGAGGGACCGCTGGAGCCGAAATCGCCGCCGGACTCGTCCGGCCCGAAACTGCCGCCGCCACCGGCGCCGCTGCGGCCGTCAAGCATGGTCAGCGTGGAATTGAATCCCTGCAGCACCACCTCGGTCGAGTATTTCTCGACGCCGGCCTGGTCGGTCCATTTGCGGGTCTGCAGCGCGCCTTCGATGTAAACCTTGGCGCCCTTCTTGAGATACTGCTCGACGATCTTGCAGAGCGGCTCGGAGAAGATCACCACCCGGTGCCACTCGGTCTTTTCCTTGCGTTCGCCGGTGGCCTTGTCGCGCCAGGTCTCGGAGGTCGCAACGCTCAGATTGGCGATCGGCCGCCCGTCCTGGGTCCGCCGGATTTCCGGATCCTTGCCCAGATTCCCGACCAGAATCACCTTGTTCACGCTTCCCGCCATCGCCGCTCTCCACTCCTGAAATGTACTGAACCATCCGGATCCCTATTCAGCCGCCGGAGGAAATCCGCAACTGCGCTGGGAACCAGCTTGACCGACCGTATACGCTCAAGAATGCCGCGCGCCGAGCGATCCCTCGGTTATCCACATTATAGCATTCCAGCGCAGAATGTTCCAGTTTTGTTCTGAGATCCCGATAGGGACTGGTCGGCGCTGCGGTATGTCGGTGCGGCAGGGGCCGGCCCCATGACCGCGATTTCGAATTCGGTAGACAAATCATCCGCTTCTGCGCCCTCATTTCGCCGACGAGTGTTGCATTTCGGAGACTGCCTTTTCCGTTGAATCGAATATTATCGCTCCCGGAAGTTGAAGTGCTCGGACCGGGAATTCGATATCGCTTCGGGATTTGAAGAAGCTGATCAGCCGGACTAACTGGAGAGAATGAAATGAAGAAGTTCTTGATGGGTACCGTTGGTCTGGTTGCGCTGAGCCTGTCGGCCCCCGCATCGGCTGCCGATATGCGCGCTCGTCCCTACACCAAGGCGCCGCCCCCGATCGTCGCTCCGATCTATAACTGGGGCGGTCTCTACATCGGCGCCAATGGCGGTTACGGCTGGAGCCGCAATTGCTGGGATTTCGTAAGTCTCGCGGGTGTACCGTTCACGGGCGGCCAAGGCTGTCACGACGCCGACGGTGCCGTAGCAGGCGGACAGATCGGCTATCGCTGGCAGAGCAATCAGTTTGTGTTCGGCCTGGAAGCCCAGGGCAATTGGGCAGACCTCGAAGGCGGCAGCGCCTCGACGCCGACTCTTGCCGGCGTTGTCGACACCAATTCCCGGGTGCAGGCGTTCGGCCTATTCACGGGACAAGTCGGCTATGCGTGGAACAACGTACTGCTTTATGCAAAGGGCGGTGCCGCGGTCGTCGATAGCCGCCACTTCCACACTCTCGCGGGGACTAATGTCCTGTTCAATTCGACGGATAACACACGTTGGGGTGCAACCGTCGGTGTCGGCCTGGAAGTCGGCTTTGCCCCGAACTGGTCGGTCGGAGTCGCCTACGACCATCTGTTCATCGGTCGCGACACGCTCAGTTTCGCGGCTTCGCCGATCGGTGTGGCAACAACCAACAGCATCAATCAGGACGTCGATCTGGTCACGGCCCGAATCAATTATCGCTGGGGCGGTCCGCCGGTCGCGAGGTACTGATTGTCATCAGTCCTGACTTTCTCGACGTATTGAAAGGCCGGCCTCGCGCCGGCCTTTCTGCTTTACGAAGGCATCTCTGTTTCGGCCCCGGAGCTCCATCGGGCAAACGTTTAATGGCTTGCTCCGCGCACTGGCAGACCTCGGCATCTTTCCTGCGTCCCGAAGCTGCCCATTTACGCCCGATCACGGCTTCTGCGCGGATGCGCAGCCTGATCCGGCGTGGCCCAACGCCTTGGAATTGCCGGCTGGATCATCGGCCGAAGCTGCGACTCGGCAAGCAAGTTCCATCCGGTTCCAGTCGAGTTCCCGATTTCGGTAAACAAATCATTAGTTTCTGCTCCCTCACTTCGCGGACGAGTGTTGCATATCGGAGACGGCTTTTTCCGTTGAATCGGTTATGGTCACTCTCGGAAATAGAGATCGGACTGGACGCTCGCACCGAAATTCAAAACCGCTTCGGGACCAAAGGAAGCGGATCAACTGGAGAGACCGAAATGAAAAAGTTCTTGATGGGTACTGTTGGTCTGGTTGCGCTGAGCCTGTCGGCTCCCGCATCGGCCGCCGATATGCGCGCGCGTCCTTACACCAAGGCGCCGCCCCCGATGGTCGCCGCGATCTATGACTGGAGCGGCATGTACATCGGTATCAACGGCGGATACGGCTGGAGCAGCAAGTGCTGGGACTTCACCACTCCGGGCGGCGCGTTCGTCGCTGCCGAGGGCTGCCATGATGCAGACGGCGGCACCGTCGGCGGACAGATCGGCTATCGCTGGCAGGCTTCGCAGTGGGTGTTCGGCCTGGAAGCGCAGGGCAACTGGGCTGATTTCCGTGGCAGCAATGTGAGCCTGCTTCCTGGTAACGTCTACAGAAACGAAAGCCGCGTCGACGCCTTCGGCCTCTTCACGGGCCAGATCGGCTACGCCATGAACAACGCCCTGCTTTACGTCAAGGGCGGCGCCGCGGTGACCTCCGATCGCTATCGCTCCTTCGTCAACGGCACTGGCATTCAGGCTTCCAACACCATCGACGACACCCGTTGGGGTGCCGTGGTCGGCGTCGGTCTGGAATATGGCTTCGCCCCGAACTGGTCGTTTGCGGTCGAATACGATCACTTGTTCATGGACGACAGGACCTACACCTTCACCAACAACGGCGTTGCCGGCGCGCCTGGTACCCTGTTCGGCACCAATCGCATCAGCCAGGACGTCGATCTGATCACCGCGCGCATCAACTACCGCTGGGGTGGCCCGGTCGTCGCGAGGTACTGATCTCCTCGACCTGATCTCAATAGAGTTACGAAAGGCCGGCCCTCTCGCCGGCCTTTTTGTTGTGCGGCACTTCCATCTGCCGCCATCGCAACCGCGGCCAAAACAAACCGTTGATGATTCGCCGCGTGGACTGGAAATTTCCTGCCGTTCTTCCTATGTTCCGAACTCACCCATGGCGACCGATCCCGGCATCCCCGGCGAGCGCGCCCGAACGCGCTGCGCGCCTGGCGCAGCAGGAAAAGCCTGTTATGGATGAAGTGATCAGGGCGAAGCGCCAATCGACCTCGGGCTCCGGTATGCGCGCGATCACGATTCGCGGCGCGCGCGAGCACAATCTCAAGAACGTCGACCTGGAGATCCCGCGCGACAAGCTCGTGGTCTTCACCGGACTGTCAGGCTCCGGCAAATCCTCGCTCGCCTTTGACACCATTTATGCCGAGGGTCAGAGGCGCTACGTCGAATCGCTGTCGGCCTATGCGCGCCAGTTCCTCGAGATGATGCAGAAGCCCGACGTCGACCAGATCGACGGGCTGTCGCCGGCGATCTCGATCGAGCAGAAGACCACCTCGAAGAATCCGCGCTCGACCGTCGGCACCGTGACCGAGATCTACGACTACATGCGGCTGTTGTGGGCGCGGGTCGGCGTGCCCTATTCGCCCGCGACGGGTCTTCCGATCGAGAGCCAGATCGTCTCGCAGATGGTCGACCGCGTGCTGGCGCTGCCTGAGGGCACCCGGCTATATCTGCTGGCGCCTGTGGTGCGCGGCCGCAAGGGCGAATACCGCAAAGAGCTCGCCGAGTACCTCAAGAAGGGATTCCAGCGGGTCAAGATCGACGGCGCCTTCCACGAGCTTTCGGAAGCCCCTGTGCTCGACAAGAAATTCCCGCACGACATCGACGTGGTGGTGGACCGCATCGTGGTGCGCCCCGACATCGGCCAGCGTCTGGCGGAAAGCTTTGAAACGGCCCTGAAGCTCGCCGAGGGCCTGGCGGTGATCGAATATGCCGACGCGCCGCCTGCCGCCGCCAACGAGAAGAAGTCCGACAAGAAGACCGCAAAAATCCACGACAAGAGCGGCGCGGAGCGAATCCTGTTCTCCGAAAAGTTCGCCTGCCCGGTGTCCGGCTTCACCATTCCGGAAATCGAGCCCCGGCTGTTCTCGTTCAACAATCCCTATGGCGCCTGCCCGGCCTGCGGCGGCCTCGGCGTCGAACAGCACATCGACGAGGACCTGGTCATTCCCGACAAGGAACTGACCTTGCGCAAGGGCGCGATCGCGCCATGGGCGAAATCCTCCTCGCCCTATTACATCCAGACCCTGACCGCGCTCGGAAAATTCTACAAGTTTACGCTCGACACCAGGTGGAAGGATCTGCCGAAGAAGGTGCAGCAGGCGCTGCTGCACGGCTCCGGCGACGACGAGATCAAGTTCTCCTATGAAGACGGCGTGCGCTCCTACGACACCAGGAAACCGTTCGAGGGCGTGGTCACCAATATCGACCGCCGCTATCGCGAGACCGAAAGCGAATGGGCGCGCGAGGAACTCGGCAAGTATTTCTCTGACATCCCCTGCGAAGGCTGCCACGGCTACCGGCTCAAGCCCGAGGCGCTGTGCGTCAAGATCGGCGGCAAGCATATCGGCGAAATCTCCGAACTGTCGGTGCGCCGTGCCGGGGAGTGGTTCGAGACCGTGCCGAAGGCGCTCAACGCCCAGCAGAACGAGATCGCCGCGCGCGTGCTGAAGGAAATCCGCGAGCGGCTGTCGTTTCTGCTCGACGTCGGCCTCAATTACCTGACCTTGGCGCGCGCCTCCGGCACCCTTTCCGGCGGCGAAAGCCAGCGCATCCGGCTGGCGTCCCAGATCGGCTCTGGGCTGACAGGCGTGCTCTACGTACTGGACGAGCCGTCGATCGGCCTGCACCAGCGCGACAATGCGCGGCTGCTGGAAACCCTGAAGCGGCTGCGCGACCTCGGCAATACCGTGATCGTGGTCGAGCATGACGAGGACGCCATCCGCCTCGCCGACCATGTCGTCGACGTCGGCCCCGGCGCCGGCGTCCATGGCGGCAATATCGTCGCGCAGGGTTCGCCCGCCGACGTCATGAACAATCCGAAATCGCTTACCGGCAAATATCTCACCGGCGAATTGTCGGTGGAAATTCCCGAGCGCAAGCCGCCGAACCATCGCCGAACCATCAAGGTGATCAACGCCCGCGGCAACAACCTGAAGAATGTCTCGGCGGAAATCCCGCTGGGGTTGTTCACCTGCGTCACCGGCGTCTCCGGCGGCGGCAAGTCGACGCTGCTGATCGACACCCTTTACAAGGCGATCGCCCGCAAACTCAACAACGCCAGCGAGGGCGCCGCCCCGCACGACCGCATCGAGGGCCTCGAGCATATCGACAAGATCATCGACATCGACCAGTCGCCGATCGGCCGCACCCCGCGCTCCAATCCGGCCACCTATACCGGCGCCTTCACGCCGATCCGCGAATGGTTCGCCGGCCTGCCCGAAGCCAAGGCGCGCGGCTACGAGCCCGGCCGTTTCTCGTTCAACGTCAAGGGCGGCCGCTGCGAGGCCTGCCAGGGCGACGGCGTCATCAAGATCGAGATGCACTTTCTGCCCGACGTCTACGTCACCTGCGACGTCTGCAAAGGCAAGCGCTACAACCGCGAAACGCTGGAAGTGCTGTTCAAGGGCAAGAGCATCGCCGACGTGCTCGACATGACCGTCGAGGAAGCCGCCGACTTCTTCAAGGCCGTCCCCCGCGTCCGCGAAACATTCAAGACATTGCACCGCGTCGGCTTGGATTACATCCATGTCGGTCAGCAGGCCACCACGCTGTCGGGTGGCGAAGCCCAGCGAGTCAAATTGGCAAAAGAGCTGTCGAAGCGCGCCACCGGCCGCACGCTCTACATCCTGGACGAGCCGACCACGGGCCTGCATTTCCACGACGTCAAGAAGCTGCTGGAAGTGCTGCACGAGCTGGTGTCGCAGGGCAACACCGTGGTGGTGATCGAGCACAATCTCGAGGTGATCAAAACCGCCGACTGGGTGATCGACCTCGGCCCCGAAGGCGGCGACGGCGGCGGCGAAATCGTCGCCTGGGGCCCGCCGGAGGACATTGTGAAAGCGCCGCGTAGCTATACGGGGAAGTTCCTGGGGCCGGTGCTGGCGAAGGCGGATGGCGGCAAGCGGAAGCGCGGGGTCGAGGCGGCGGAGTAGAGACTATCTGTCCGCCTCCCACAAACTTTTGATGTAATTGGGCGAGGAATGCGCGGCCGTGAGTGAAATCCTGCACCGCGTCCAGGCGTTAGTCGCCCGCGACGAATACCTGATATCACGGCATGGGTTTCGCGAACTGCTGGCAGATGATATCTTGACTGAGGACGTACTGACCGGAGTCGCGCATGCCGTGGTCGTCGAAAGTTATCCGGACTCGCGCAAGGAACCGGCCGTGTTGGTATTGCAGCACGACCGCGAAAGTCGTCCGGTACATGTAATGTGCGGCATTCCAAAGACCGAGGGAACGCCTGCGATTCTGGTGACAGCGTATCGGCCAGCAGCTGAGCTCTGGTCGGAAGACTTTATGAAGCGGAAGCAGCGATGACCCGAAAATCGAAAGAGCTTATCCACGAGGGGAAGTATGCCGCTGAAGTGTCCGTCGACCTGATCGAAGACGACACCACGTGGTCGCCCTATCTTTCGCCCGACGACGCCCGCAAGCTCGACGCCGTGAGGTTGGCATTGCGCCACGGGGATATCGTTGAGGCCGCTAAGTACGGCCGCATTTTCGAGCTGACTCCCGTCGCCGCGAAATAATTGTTTGGACGCGGCCGACCCGTGACAAACTGGGCGGGGTGGTATGGCGCAGCGGATTCCGACGCAATACGGTTCGCTTCTTCGCTCTGCGCCCGCCAAGTTTTCACTCCTCCACCACCGCCTCCACAAACCCTGCCGGATCCTCGCAGAACTCCCGCATGACCTTGTAGTGGTCAGTCTCCTTCACGGTCACCGGCTCCAGCCCGTATTTCGTCAGTCGCAACAGCCGCGCGTTGGGATACGCCATCAGCATCGGCGAATGCGTCGCCATGATGATCTGGCAATGGCCGGAATTTTCCATCCGCCGCATCAGCTTCAAAAATTCCATCTGGCGCGCCGGCGACAGCGCCGATTCCGGTTCGTCGAAGATGTAGATGCCCTGGCGCTGGCAGCGCTCCTTGAAGAAACGCATAAAGCCCTCGCCGTGCGAATGGGAGAGGAAGTCCGCATAAGGGCTCCCGGCCTGGTCGAGATACCTGGCGACGGAAAAGAAGCTTTCGGCCCGGAAGAACCAGCCGTTGGTGACCTTCGGCAGCCAGCTCGCACGAAACGCGCTGGACAGCTGGCCACCCATCGCCTCGACGGCGTTGGAGTGATCGACCGACCGATACCCCTTGCCGCCGCCGGCTTCGTCGTAGCCGGCAAGCACGGCGACGCCTTCGAGCAGAGTGGATTTGCCGGTGCCGTTTTCGCCGACGATGATGGTGATGGATCGATCGAAGCTCAGCTCGAAATCATCGCTCAGGAATGGCAGGCAGAATGGATAGGCGGCGCGGTCGGCGATGCGCGATGGCTCCAGCCAGACGCGCCGGAGGTAGGGCGCCGGCAGGTTGATCGGGCGGTTTCGTCTGGAGGCCATCGTTCCACTCCAAAAGCATCTAGGAACATAACAGGAACACAGTTGCTTTGGAAGTCAGGTTCTTGCGTGCCCGGGAGCGCTCTTTGCGGTATTATATTACCGTAGTGCACCAACATTCTAGCGTTGCATGGGGTTGTTTTCGATATTTTGGTGGGGCGCGAGCGCCGCGACGGCAGCCGCTGTTTCGATCCCGCTACAAACCGTCGCCAGGCACCTCCAGCACCAATTCCATCGTCATCAACACCGGATTGTCGCCGCGCTTGAGCCGGCCCTCGGCGAGGCCGCCGGTGTAGTCGACGACGGCAATGTCCAGCTCCGCTTCGAGCGCGCCGCCTGCGTTCGCCGCGATGATTCCCGCGCGGATCGCCAGTTCGGTCGCGAACGGTTCGACGATGCGGCCGTCCGCGAAGCGCACGCCGATGGTGCTGCCGACGCCGCCGTGAAATCTTGCGCGCGAGATTCCGCGTTCACGGCAGAACGTCTCCAGCGCGCCGGCAAAATCCTGGTTCGGCCGCAGCCGCAGCGCGAAGGCGCGGCTGGTTGCCCTGGCCGTAGAGGCCGCACAGGCAACCGGCCCGAACAGTTTGAAATTGGTCTCGGGATCGGGCTCCGCCGCGAACACCGCGCCGTCGATGCCGAACGCTTCCACCGCAAAGGGCTCGGCGACAAACGTCTCTTCCGGCAGGATATGGCCGCCGCCGAACCGGCCGTCGGCCTCGCGCCACAGCGCGTGGCAATGGAAGAACGGCGCGCCGTCGCGGCTACCCAGGGTCATCGCGCCGATCTGCAGTCGCGTCACGCCGGCGGGCCGAAAAGTGTCGCTGTAGAACGCGGCGTTGTCGCCGGTCTTCGACAGCGCCGGCATCACATAGGCGAACGGACCGAGCGCCCCTGCCCGCATGTTCACCGCGCCACCGGCGAATCCTTCAGCCGCAAAGCCGCGGCGGGTAGCCTCCAGCAGCGGCAGGCCGGCTTCCAGCTTCAGGGTGAAGCCGCGTCCCCTCGCCTCCACCCACTGGATGCGCTCGGGAGCGGGTGGACCGGGCTGCTTGATGCTTCGCATCTCTCAGCGACCGGCGTCGGCTGGCTTGTTGCCCTCGAGCAGCCCGCGGGCCTCGAGCTCGTCGCGCACCAGCCGCTTTGGAATCTTGCCGTAGCCGGATTTCGGCAACGCGTCCCAGAAGAAGAAGCGTTTCGGCATCTTGTAACGCGGCACCTTCGCGGCAAGAAACGTGGCCAGCTCGAGTTCGCTCACTTCGGCCGCCCCCTCGCGCGCCACGCAGACGGCGATGCCGACCTCGCCCCAGACCGGGTCGGGGACGCCGACGATCGCCACCTCGCCGATCGCGGGATGCGTCAGAATCTTCTCCTCCACCTCGCGCGGATAGATGTTGGATCCACCCGAGATGTACATGTCCGAGGCGCGGCCGGTGATGTAGACGAACCCCTGCTCATCGACATGGCCGAGATCGCCGGTGCGGAACCAGCCGTCGCGGAACGCCTTGGCGTTGGCTTCCGGATTGTCGTAGTAGCCGGCGAACACGGCAGGACCGATCACGCAGATCTCGCCGGTCTCGAACGGTTTGAGTTCGCGGCCATCGTCGCCCTGGATCGACACCTGCATACCGGTGCGCTCATAGCCGCACGAGCCGATCCGCGCCTGCGGCCCGTCCTCGGGGTCGTGCAGCTCCGGGGGCAGCACCGTGATGTTGCCGGTGACCTCGCCGAGCCCGAAATACTGCACCAGCACCTTGCCGAGTTTCTTCAACGCCGCCTTCTGGTCCTCGCGGTACATCGGCGCGCCGGCATAGATGATGTAGCGCAGCGAGGAATGGTCGTAGCGGTCGATCGCGGGGTGCTCCACCATCATCTTCAGGATGGTCGGCACGGTGAAGATATTGGTGACGCGGCGGGTCTCGATCAGCCGGAACGCCTCGTTGATATCGAAACGCTCCGATGGCAGCAGGATGGTCGGCACGCCACGCGCAGCCTGCACCAGCTGATGCACGCCGGCGCCGTGCGACAGCGGCGCCACCACCAGCGAGGCGTCAATTTCCGTGGTGCCGGGCATCAGGTCCGCCAGGTGATTGGTCACCACGAACGCCATCTGGCCATGGGTCAGCACCGCCGCTTTCGATCGCCCGGTGGTGCCTGACGTGAAGAAGAACCAGCAGGGGTCGTCGTAGTCGACGGCGGCGTTTTCGAACTTCGCGCCGTCGTGGGCAGCGATCACCTCGCTCACTGGTTTCCCGGCGACGACGCCTTCGCCGATCCGCCACGTGAAAGCCAGCACCGGGCTCGCGGCTGCGACCGCGGCAGCATGCTCCGGGAAATCGCCGTGGCACAGGAAGCCCTTGGCGCCGGAGGCTGTCGCGAGATACGCCACCTCGTCCGGCATCAATCTGAAATTGGTGGGAACCCAGACCGCACCGAGCCGAAAGGCGGCGAACATCGACCAGAACATCTCGTCGCAGTTCCGAGAATGCACCAGGATGCGGTCGCCCTTGACGATGCCGTGAGCGGCGAGTGCCGCCGCCAGCGCCGAGACGTGGCTATCGATCTCGCGCCAGTTCCAGGACCTGTCGCCCCAGACCAGGCCCGGGCGGTCGCCGTGACGGCGGGCATTTTGCGTCAGCATATGAGCGAGGTTCATGACCCGGCGGGACATCCGCAGGATGCCGCCGGGGGGCGCGGCCGCGGTAACGCTATCGATCACGTGGATGGCTCCGGAATTGAGACGATGGTGCGCCGATCAATGATTGCAATAATACGCCCAAACGGATGTAGATGTCGCCATGACCTTCCATTCCCTGAAAAGAAGTATTCGTCGGCTGTACGAAGGCGCGACGCCGCGTGGCGTCCGCTTCCGATATGCCCTGCTGGCGTTCGATATCGTCACGGTGCTGTTCATCATCGCGACCTCGTTCCTGCCCAACAGCCAGACCATCGAGACGCTCGACGTGCTGTTCGGGATCGGCATCCTTGCCGACTTTTCGGCCCGGCTGCTCGTCAGCCGGAATCGGCTGCGCGAATTTACCCGCTTCTCGACGTGGACCGATGTGGTGGCGATCGTCTCATTCCTCGCGCCGCTGGCCGGGGAAGCCGGCGGCTTTCTTCGCATTCTGCGAACATTGCGGCTCCTGCGCGACTACCAGATGCTGATGCGCCTGCGCGCCGACAGCTCGTTCTTCCGGCGCCATGAAGAGGTTATCTTTGCCGTCACCAATCTCGCGGTGTTCATTTTCGTAATGACCGCGATCGTTTACGAAACCCAGAAGTTCCACAACGACCAGATCACGAACTATGCCGACGCGCTGTACTTCACGGTCACCGCGCTGACGACCACCGGCTTTGGCGACATTACCCTGCCCGGCACGCTCGGCCGGCTCATCTCTGTCGTTATCATGATTTTCGGCGTGACCCTGTTCTTCAATCTCGCCCGCGCGCTGCTGAACCCGAACAAGGTCCGATTTCCCTGCCCGAGCTGCGGCCTACAGCGCCACGACAGCGACGCCGTGCATTGCAAGGCGTGCGGCATCGTGCTGAATATTCCCGACGAAGGGCATACTTAGCCTCCATGAAACGAGTCGAATGAAGCCCGCGACGGCGCCAAAATGCCCAGTGCGACCTATGCCCTGTTCCGCAGCGCCATTCTCGCCGAGCGGCAGGTGGTGTGCAGCTACAGCGGCCGGGTTCGCGAGCTATGTCCGCACATCATCGGTGTCAACAAGAATGGCGAGGAAGTCGTGCTGGCATGGCAGTTCGGCGGCCAAAGCAGCGGCCCGCTGCCGCAATGGCGATGCCTGCGGCTTGCCAATGTCGGAAATGCCCGGGTCCGCGACGGGAGCTGGTACGAGGGCGGATCGCACTGTAGGAAACAGACCTGCGTCAGCCGGATCGATCTCGACATCAACATTCACGTTCGCAAGCGGCGATAACGGCGGTGGTCCCGTAGCGGCCAGTTAGCGCACCCCGGTCCCGCCGCAGCGTTGGCATTTCACCACCTTGTCGCCCTTCTTCAGCAAGCCCTTGCCCTCGCAGTTCTTGCATTTCTGCTTCTTCTTGATGTTGGGGCCCTTTTGGCTCGTCATGACGTTCTCCAGACCAGCAGCGCTGCGATCGACGGCAAAATGACCCGCGCGCCGTCCCCTTATAGCCCGATCTGACGTGATCGAGGACAACCAACCACCGGACGCGGGTTCGTTGCATCGGACGGGCCGGCCTGCCGCAAACGGTCGAAGCGGCTGAAATGAGCATTTTCGCGTGCCGCATGCGCCCGTGCCCGGTCGAGAGTTTGCAACGGCGGGTGCAGGCGCTTAAATGACCTGACAGGCCTATCGTTTTCGGAGATTGAAAGTATGACGGCAGCATCCGTTCGCGACAACAAGGCGCAAAGCCGATTCGAACTCGATGTCGAGGGAACGCTGGCGTTCGCGAATTATCGCCTGACGCCGTCGGCCGTCGTCATCACCCATACCGAAACGCCGCGCGCGCTGCGCGGCCGTGGCATCGCGTCCGAGCTGGTGCATGGCGCGCTGCAGCTCATCCGCACCGATGGATTGAAAGTGATTCCCGGTTGCGGTTTTGTGGCGGACTACCTGCGCAAACATCCGGAATTTGCCGATCTGGCGGGCTGACGAGCCTGGATGGCCGCGCACGGCAGCCATCACTGGTTCGGTCGCTCGCAAAAAAGGCCCGCAGCTGGCGGGCCTTTTGATTTCGTCCGGCGATCCGCCGCTGGCCTGACCCTAGTGCTTGATCTCGGGCGGCAGCTTGCCGCCGTTTGCGGCGAATTTCGTCATCACCTGCTTGTGCAGCCAGATGTTCATGCTGGCGGAATCATTGCTGTCGCCGGTGTAACCAAGCTCCTTCGCAAGCTCCTTTCGCGCGGTGAAGCTGGAATCGATGTCGAGCGCCTTCATCAAGTCGACGATCGAAGTGCGCCATTCCAGCTTTTCGCCTTTGGCCTTGACGGCCGCGTCCAGGATCGGCGCTACATCGACGGTTGCGGCGGGCGCGGCCGAAGATCCGCCTGATCCGGCAGCCGTACCGCCACCGGCAGGAGCCGCATCGGCCTTCGTGCCGAAGATCGCTCCCATGATTCGTCCAAAAATGCTCATCTATTTCTCCAGATCGACGTTCGTACAGCCCGGCGTGACCTTAGCGCTCCTTCCGAGGCTTGCCAATGCAGCATTCACCGAAGCGTGAGCGACGGCGTTGCTGATTGGGAGTACGCTGGCGGTTCAGTTCGCGACACGGCCAGCTTCGGGTTCCTGTCTTCGCGTCTGGCCCCGACCGTGATCGCTTCGACGACGGTTCGCTTGCGCCCGCAACGGTATGAAATTCGATCGCACGCAAAGGGAGACGATGACCATGGCCACGCCATACCCAGGAAATGCTTCCGGTGATGCCACGCCGCTCGGTCAACCGGCACAACATAGCGCACCTGTCATCCGAACCATCGGTCTCTCCGATCTGCACAGGGCGCTGCGGCTTGGCTGGGAGGATTTCAAGGCGGTGCCTAGCCATGCCATCATTCTCTGCGTGATCTATCCGGTGCTCGGACTGGTGCTGGCGCGGACCGTGCTCGGCTACTCGGTGCTGCCGCTGTTGTTTCCGCTGGCGGCGGGCTTTGCCCTGCTGGGTCCGTTCGCAGCCCTCGGCCTTTACGAACTCAGCCGCCGCAGGGAGCGTGGCGATCAGGCCTCAGCGTGGGATGCGATCGACGTGCTGCGCTCGCCTTCGTTCGGGGCGATGCTCGGGCTGGGGACGCTGCTGCTGGCGCTGTTCGTGATCTGGGTTGCTACCGCGCAGGCGATCTATGTCGCGGCGTTCGGTTACGAAGCCGCGGCGGGCATTCCGGATTTCGCCAGGCGCGTGCTGACGACGCCGCAAGGATGGTGGCTGATCGCTGCTGGATGCAGCGCCGGCTTCCTGTTCGCCGTGGTGGCGCTGTGCGTCAGCGTGGTGTCGTTCCCGTTGATGCTTGACCGCCATGCCGGCGCCGCCGACGCCATGGTGACATCGCTCCGCGTGGTGGCTCGAAACCCGCTGCCGATGGCGGCATGGGGATTGATTGTCGCCGTGCTGCTGGCTGCGGGGTCGCTGCCGTTCTTCCTGGGCCTCGCCATCGTCATCCCGCTGCTCGGCCATGCCACCTGGCATCTCTATCGGGAGGTCGTCGTGCCCGAGCTCAATCCGCAGCCGCAGCCTTCCCGCCCGCAGCGTGAGCGACGCCCGGCGGCGGATTTTCCGGCCAACTTATTCCCGTGGCGGCGCAAGAACGACAGGTAATGCGCGCAGGCCCGCCGGGCCTAACCGTCGTCATTTGACCACCGGGGGTGTGACAGGGTAATTCACGTCTAAATAATGATTATATATTCATAAATTAAAGCGTTATGCATGCGAATCACGCAGGTGCGGGTAGCGACGATCACGCTCTGATAGCTATATAGGGGCCCTCAAGCCCTCCGGGCGCATGGTGAAACCATCAGGCGTTATGCCACTTTTGCGATGATTTCGTGGCTATTCCCGCTTTTTGCCAGCGGACGTACCGCTCCACGCATTGAAAAAGATTAATCAATTCTTATCGTAGTCATGCACTATGGGTCTAGCTGCATCGCAACATAGGAACTTCCGCACTGCGGTGTGATCTTCTATATTCATTTCAACGATACAGCTTCTTCCAAGAGCTGAATCGAATATTCAAGGAGACTACCCATGTTGCTCTCGCTCATCCGCATGATCCAGGCGTTCCGGGACTATCATCGCAATGTCAGCGAATTGTCTCAGCTCAGCGATCGCGAACTGACCGATATCGGCCTTGATCGTTCAGACATTCCCCGCGTTGCAGCCGGTACCTATAAGGGCTGATTCGGGTCCCAGCGGACTGACGAACCGGATAACGCCCGCCTCGCTGCGGGCGTTATCGTATCTGCTGTGCATTCCACCGGGACGGAAAACGCGCTACCTCTTTCGGCCATGAACGCCAGCAAATCTTCCTCTGAAACCGTCCATGTCGTCGGCGCCGGACTGGCCGGTTCGGAAGCGGCTTGGCAGGTCGCCAGTGCCGGCGTTGCCGTGGTCCTGCACGAGATGCGCCCGATCAGGATGACCGAGGCGCACCGCACCGACGGCCTCGCCGAGCTGGTCTGCTCCAATTCGTTTCGGTCCGACGACGCCGCCAACAATGCCGTCGGGCTGCTGCATGCCGAAATGCGCCGGCTGGGCTCGCTGATCATGCGGGCTGCCGACGCCAATCAGGTACCGGCCGGCGGCGCCCTAGCAGTAGACCGTGATGGATTTTCGGCTGCCGTCACCAAAGCCCTCACCGATCACCCCCTGATCGACATCGACCGCACCGAGGTCGCCGGCCTGCCGCCGGCGGATTGGGGCAATGTCATCGTGGCGACGGGACCCCTTACCTCCGCCCCGCTCGCCGAAGCCATCCGCGAACTCTCGGGTGAGGACGCGTTGGCGTTCTTCGACGCCATCGCCCCGATCGTGCACAGGGATTCCATCGACATGTCAGCGGCCTGGTTTCAGTCGCGCTACGACAAGGTAGGACCCGGCGGCACCGGCGCCGACTACATCAACTGCCCCATCAACAAGGAGCAGTACGACGCGTTCGTTGATGCGCTGATCGCAGGCGAAAAGACCGACTTCAAGGAGTGGGAAACCAACACCCCCTACTTCGACGGCTGCCTGCCGATCGAGGTGATGGCCGAGCGCGGCCGCGAAACCCTGCGCCACGGACCGATGAAGCCGGTCGGGCTCACCAATCCGCACGATCCGACCGTGAAGCCCTATGCCATTGTGCAGTTGCGCCAGGACAACAAGCTCGGCACACTCTACAATCTGGTCGGCTTCCAGACCAAGCTGAAGCACGGCGTCCAGCAGCGCGTGTTCCGCACCATTCCCGGGCTCGAGAACGCCGAATTCGCCAGGCTCGGCGGACTGCACCGCAACACCTTCCTGAATTCGCCGAAGCTTCTGGACACGCAGCTGCGGTTGCGCGCGCAGCCGCGGCTGCGCTTCGCCGGCCAAATGACCGGCTGCGAAGGCTATGTGGAATCCGCCAGCATCGGATTGATGGCCGGCCTCTATGCCGCCGCGGACGTCCGCTCGGCTTCGCTTACGCCGCCGCCTTCGACCACGGCACTGGGATCGCTGCTCGGCCATATCACCGGCGGCCATATCGAAACCATCGATGCCGGCCCGCGCTCGTTCCAGCCGATGAACGTCAATTTCGGATTGTTTCCGCCGCTGGCCAGCCCGCCCACCAGGAAGCCCGACGGCACGCGGCTGCGCGGCAATGAAAAGACCGTTGCGAAGAAACAGGCGATGAGCGCCAGAGCGCTGTCGGATCTAGATCGCTGGATTGCCGATCACTTGCGCGTTGCGGCGGCGGCGGCGTGAGCATTCCATGAGTCTCCCCAAAGACGACGCCGCCGTGCTGTCGGCGCGATGGACCGAAGGCGTGCTCTTGAAGCGCGACGTGTTTTCGACGGTGGAGCGCGGTCGCTTTCGGAGCGATGCCGGCGAGGTTGATGCCGTGCTGCGCCGTCTCGATCAGGTACCGTGGTGGTCCTGGCTCCCGGCACGGCATTTGTTCGGGCGCGAGGCCCGAGCGCTGGCGCTGGCGCGCGACCTGCACGTCGGGCCGGAGCTGCTGTGGGCGGGCCGGCAGGCGCTGGTGCGCGGTTTTATCAATGGCGTAGCCCTGCAAATGGCAAAGCCGCATGGCGACGCCGCCTATTTTCGTTCCGCCAAGCTGGCATTGCGCAAAATGCATCGCGCCGGCATCTGCCACAATGATCTCGCCAAGGAACAAAACTGGCTGCGTGGCATCGATGGTCGCGCCTATGTCACGGATTTTCAGCTCGCAGCCTGCTTCAAGTCACGCAGCAAGTTGTTCCGGATCGCAGCCTACGAGGATCTGCGGCATCTGCTGAAGCACAAGCGAAGCTATGCGCCGGACGCGTTGACGGCGACAGAGCGCAAGATCCTCGCGCGCAAATCGGCGGTCGCCAGCCTCTGGCTGATGACCGGCAAGAAGGTCTACCGCGCCATCACCCGCGGACTGTTCGACTTTACCGACCGCGAAGGCGGCGGCCGGCGCCTGGTCAACGACGCCCCGATTCTGCTCGACCTGATCCGGAAAAATCCAGATGTTCGGGACATCGCCATCGTCGCCTTCGCCGACCGTCGCACCGGCGTCGGGCTTTATGCGTTTGTCGAAGCCGATCAACCCGCGCTCGAGGCGCAATTGCGCAACGACCTCACCGCGGCGAGGGGTCCAAAACCGCCGGAGCATATCCAGGTCGTGCAGGCGCTGCCGCGCGACGCCGCCGGAAAGCCTCGCACCGAGATCTTGCAACTGGTGGCGATGAACCAGCTCGATCTGATAGAGCCGATGATGACGAGTGATGCCGACCGCGCCTTCGTAAAGAGCATTCTGGAGTCCCGGAAGAATTTGCGCGACCGGTTCAATTTCGAGACGAGCGATTTGGCGCAGACGTCGCCACAATCAAAGGAGATCATCACGCGCGAACGCCGATGATCCATCATCCCGGAGACGCCGGGGCCGGCCTTACGACCGGGGGTAACGCAACTTCGAGCGCCTACTTCTTCCTAGGAAAAATCCACCGACCGCGATGCCCGCCACAACGTCCACAAGATCCGCAAGCGAGACGTGACATGGGGTACGAACGGATCGTTGTCCGCGCGCGACATCCGCTGCAGATCCCGGCGAACCAGCGCCAGCGGCAGGAATACCGGCCTTGCTTCCGGCGGCACGCCGGCCAGCAACTTAAACGCCGTCTTCAAATGTCCGCACGCCTCTGCGGTCAGCTGATCCAGCGCCGCGCGCACTTTCGGCGTTTCCTTGCCGGCGAACACCTCTTCCATCCCGCTGCCATGGCGTTCCAGCAGCTGCAGCGGCACGAACAATTGACGCCGCGCGGCATCAAATGGCAGCGCCGCGACCACCTGGGCAATGCCTTGCGCGAGACCGGCATGGCGCACGAGGTGCTCGATCTCATCGGATTGACGGCCACAGATTCCGGCGCCGAGCGAAAACAGGGCGCACGCGGTATCGGTGATGTAACCCTCCAGCGCCGCCATGGTCGGCATCGGATCGTTGTAGAGATCGAACTGGTGCTCGTCGATCAGCCGCGACAGCCGCTCGACCGGAAGCTGGCACCCGCGGATCGCCAGCAACAGTTCCGCCGCCACCGGATTGCCCTCGACGCCGCCATGGCCGGCGCCCGCCAGCATGTCGGTCCACCATTGCATGCGGACTTCGCCGGGCAGCGGTTGGCTCACCTGCTCGCGCACCCGGGAAATCTCGACATTGAAAGCGTAGATCGCCAGCAGCGCGCGGCGCTGGTCCGACGGCATGAACAGCGTGGCAGCGTAGCGGGCGAAGTCGTGTCTGCGCACCAGTTCCGCGCAGAAGGCAGCGGAATCCCGGTTGCCTTCCACGCAGCTCATGGCACCGCAATCAACGCCGCCGCGACGCGTCGGCGCTCGCCGATCATGATATTGTAGGTGCGGATCGCAGGACCGGTTTGCATCGGATCCAGCACCACTTTCACGGCCCGCAATGCCGCGCGCAGGCCGGGTGACGGCAGCCAGACCTCGGTGCCGGTTCCGATGATCAGCGTGTCGATGCTTTCCGCCGCGGCGAACACCCGCTGCAGCGAGGCCTCGTCGATATCTTCCGGCCGGGTAACCGGCCAGGCCCAGATCGCCTCCGGCAGACACAGCAGCGAACCGCGATGCGACATCTCGGCGAAGGCGAAGCCGCCCCTGCCATAAGCCTCGATTGGCGCCGATCTCGGAAGATGCGGAGCGTCCGACGGGCCCGACATCGTCACTTCCTCGACGGCTTTTCCGGCGCATCTCGGTTAATGCCGACGCCGAGATAGATCAGGATCGGCGCGGCGATGAAGATCGAGGTGTAGGTGCCGACCAGCACCACACCGAACATCATCACGGCGGTGAAACTGTGGATGGCATGACCGCCGAATATGAACAGCGCCAGCAGGGCCAGCGTCACCGTGACGTGGGTGATGATCGAGCGCGACAGCGTCGAGTTGATGGACTCGTTGAGCAATTCCGGCATCGGCATCTTCTTGTAACGCCGCAGCATTTCCCTGATCCGATCGTATATCACGACGGTGTCGTTCAACGAATAGCCGAGAATGGTCAAGAGCGCCGCTATACTGGTCAGATCGAAATCGACCTGTGTGATCGACATGAAGCCGATGGTGAGAACGATGTCATGGACGTTGGAGATCATAGCGCCGAGCGCGAACTGCCATTCGAACCGGAACCAGAGATAGATCAGGATACCGAAGATCGCGAGTATCAACCCCAGCATGCCATAGGCCAGCAGTTCGCTGGAGACGCGCGGCCCGACCACTTCGACGCGGCGGTATTCGACGGCATCGCCCAGCGCGCCGCGAACCTTCTGCACCGCCGCCTGCTGCGCCGCATCGCCGCCGGGCTGTTCGGCCACCCTGATCAGCACGTCGGCGGGCCCGCCGAACTGCTGCAACTGCACGTCCCCCAAGCCCAGCCCGTTCAGCGTCGCCCGCATCGCGGGAATGTCGGCGGCGCCGGTTTTGGCCTGCACTTCGAGCAGCGTACCGCCCTTGAAGTCGATGCCGAAATTCAGTCCATGGGTAAAGAACAGGACGATCGCGACAATCGAGAGCAGCGCCGAAATCGGAAAACTGATGCGGCGGAAACGGGTAAAATCGAACTTGGTATCGTCCGGCACGATTCGCAGCGACGGCAGCCAGCCGAAGCAGGCCACGACCGTCAGAATGGCAACCAGGACGGCGAGCCCGATGAGGACGGAATTTGTCACGGACGTTTGATTCCCTAGATCGGCACGGTCTGCGGCCGCTTCCATCTCACCCAGGTCGCGACGATGAGGCGGGTGAGCGTAAACGCGGTGAAAACCGTGGTGATGATGCCGATGCCGAGGGTCACGGCGAAGCCGCGCACCGGACCGGTTCCGATATAGAACAGCACGGCGGCGGCGATGAAGGTGGTGATGTTGGAATCAAGAATTGTCGATAGCGCCCGTTTGAAGCCAGCGTCGATTGCGGAAATCGCGTTGCGACCCCCGCGCAATTCCTCACGGATGCGCTCGTAGATCAGCACGTTGGAGTCCACGGCGATGCCGACCGTCAGAACGATGCCGGCGATACCGGGCAGCGTGAGCGTGGCATTCAGCAGCGACAATATGCCGAAGATCATCGCCACGTTGATGGCGACCGCGATATTGGCGAACACGCCGAACAGCCGGTAGGTCAGCAGCATGAATACAATAACCATGATCGAGCCGACATAGGCGGCGAGTTCGCCCTTCTCGATCGAGTCTTGGCCGAGTCCGGGGCCGACGGTGCGTTCCTCGATGATCGTCAGCGGTGCCGGCAGCGCTCCGGCACGAAGCAGAATGGCCAGATCGTTGGCAGCCTGCACCGTAAAACTGCCGGAGATCTGTCCGGAGCCGCCGGTAATCGGCTCACGGATAACGGGCGCGGAAATTACCTCATTGTCCAGTACGATCGCAAAAGGCTGCCCGACATTCTCAGTGGTCGCCTGGGCGAATTTGCGCGAGCCTGAGGTGTTGAATCGGAAGCTGACGATGGGCTCGCCCGTGCGCTGGTCGAAACCCGGCTGGGCGTCGGTCAGATCGCCGCCGGAAACCAGCACCTGTTTCTTGATGACATAAGGTACTTTCGGCGCGGTAGAACTCATCAGCACGTCGGAGTCCGGCGGCGTCCTGCCCTGCCCGGCCTGGTCTGCCGGCACCGTCTGATCGACCATGCGAAAATCAAGCTTGGCGGTCTTGCCGAGCAGTTCCTTCAGCCGGGTCGGATCCTGCAGGCCGGGCACCTGCACCAAAATCCGGTCCAGTCCCTGACGCTGGATCAACGGTTCGACGGTGCCGAGCTCGTTGACGCGGCGCTCGACGATCTGGATCGACTGCTCGACCGACTGGCGTACGCGTTCGGTAATCGCAGCGGTAGGAACGGTGAGCCGAATCAGTCCGCCGGTGGCGTCGGTGATTTCAAGGCTGCGCTGGCCGCTGGAGCCGAGCAGGCCGCCGAGCGGCTGCGACAGCTCGCGCAGTTTCGTCAGCGCGGCCGGCAAATCGGTGTCCTTGGTAATGCGCACTTCCACCGTGTCGTTGCGCACGGCGAGGCCGGTATAGGGGATCTTGGCGTCGCGCAACGTGCGGCGAACGTCGTCGCGAACCTGATCGAGCTTGTCTTTCCTGACCGAGTTGGAATCGACCTCGAGCAGGATGTGCGAACCGCCCTGCAGATCGAGGCCCAGCACGAGATGGCGCTGGGCCCATTTCGGCCAGCCCTTCACGGTCGATTCGGGGAAGAAGTTCGGAACGGCAAAAAGGCACACCACCAGCGCCGTGAGGATGGTCGCCAGCGCCTTCCACCGCGAGAAATACAACATCGAGTTGACCCGTCAGATCTTGGGAAATGCGGCGCGCTTAGAAGCTAGCTCGCGGACGTCTCGTCCTTGGCGGGCTCGCTCTTTTCCTTCGCCGGTTCGCCCTTGGCGCGGACGCCCGAAATCATCTGCCGCATTTGCCGCACCCGGACGCCATCGGAGATCTCGAATTCGATCTGGTCGTCGTCGACCACTTTGGTCACCCTGCCGACGAGGCCGCCCGACGTCACCACGGTGTCGCCGCGGCGGATGTTCTTTACCAGTTCGGCGTGATCCTTCACCTTCTTCTGCTGCGGCCGCAGAATCAGGAAGTACATGATCACGAAGATCAGCGCGAACGGCAGCAGTGACATCAACATGCTGTTGGTGTCGCCGCCGGCCGCGGCCTGGGCAAACGCAGGAGTAATCAGCATTCGGACAATCCTCGTGAAACGGGGGTAAACCGGCGACCCATCGGCGTCAGGCCGGTTCGGTCAAATTCGCGCGGACTATAGCGGCCAGCGCTCCAATTGCAACGCTGGCAGACCGCTCATTTGCGCCGCTTGCGGCTCTTGGAAAGGCCCGATATGGGTGCGCTGTCAGGAACCCGATCGATGTCGAAAAAGCCTCGAAAAACAACACCTCGCGCCGCCTCAAGAGCCGCTCAGCGGATATCAAAGCCAGCCGCGACAAAACGTCCGGCAACCGCCGCCAGACCAAGGGCAGATAAGCGGATCGCAGACGCGCTGGAAGCCATTGTCTCCCATTTGTCCGCCACCTCACCACCGCCTGATGCAGCCAGCTCTCTTGGCAGCGCCGACGCCTTCGTGTGGCACCCGAACGGACGGCTGGCGCCGGTGCCGCGCGTCAGCCGGGTCGCTCTCGGTCTGCTCAAGGGCATCGACCGAATGCGCGACATCCTGATCGAAAACACCGAACGCTTCGCCAACGGCTTGCCCGCCAACAACGCCCTGCTGTGGGGCGCACGTGGCATGGGCAAATCATCACTGGTGAAGGCCGCCCATGCCGACCTCAACACCAGCCGCAAGCCGGCTGAGCGCCTGAAACTGATCGAGATCCACCGCGAGGACATCGAGAGCCTGCCGGCGCTGATGGATCGGCTGCGCCGCTCGGACTTCCGCTTCATCGTGTTCTGCGACGACCTGTCGTTCGACGGCAATGACGCCTCCTATAAGTCGCTGAAGGCCGTGCTGGAGGGTGGCATCGAGGGTCGTCCCGACAACGTGATCCTTTATGCGACCTCAAACCGCCGCCATCTGCTGGCGCGCGAGATGATCGAGAACGAGCGCTCGACCGCGATCAATCCCGGCGAGGCGGTTGAGGAAAAAGTCTCACTGTCGGACCGTTTCGGTCTTTGGCTCGGCTTTCACCGCTGCAGCCAGGATGAGTACCTTGCGATGGTGAAGGGCTATTGCGGCCATTTCGGCATCAAGCTTGCGGAAGCCGAACTCGAGCGCGAAGCGCTGGAATGGTCGACCACGCGCGGCTCGCGATCGGGGCGCGTCGCCTGGCAGTTCACGCAAGAGCTGGCGGGACGGCTCGGGGTGCGCCTCAAGCCGGACTGATCGTTGACCGCAGATACCAAGCGAGGCGAAGGGTACTGGGCGAGAGGCGGGCCGTCACGCGAGCCTGATCGCTCATGCTCCGTTGAGGAATTGAAGCGGGTCAACCGGTGACGATCCCTTGCGGATCTCGAAGTGAAGCTGCGGCGACGCCACTTCGCCGGACTGACCCGACTTGGCAATGATCTGGCCGCGCTTGATGGTGTCGCCGCGCTTCACCAGCAGTTCACTCGCATGGGCATATGCGGTGACGTAACCGTTGGAGTGCCGAACCAGGATCAGGTTGCCGTAACCCTTGAGTTCATTGCCGGAATAGGCGACCACGCCATCCTCGGCCGCCTTGACGGGAGTGCCTTCGGGCACCGCCAGATTGATGCCGTCGTTCGACTTGCCGTTGGTCTTGGCGCCATAGCTCGTGATCACTTTGCCGCGCACGGGCCAGCGGAACGTCGGCAGCGCGCCGGTGGCTTCGCTGGCCTTCACCGGCGCTTCGGCTGCGGGCGCTTCTTCCACCTTGGTAGTGGCCTGGGCAAGCCGCGCGCTTTGCGGCGGCACGCTGGCCACGGCGGCCGTTCGGGTGGCCGGAGCCGCCAGCGCGGCGGCCGGCTGAGCAGCAACCGCGACCGGCTGGGCAGCGGGTGCCGCGGTCTTTGGGCCGGGCACGTTCAGTCTCTGGCCGAGCTTGAGTGTGGACGATGAATCGAGGCCATTGGCTTTGGCGAGATTGGCTGCGGTCAACTGGTTGCGACGTGCGATGCTGAGCAAAGTGTCGCCGCGATTGACGACATGAACTGTCGGCGCGGCAACCGCAACGGGCTTGCTGGCAGGCGCCGCCACGGCCGGCGCCGCGACGGCCTCGGTTTGACGGGGAATGATCAGTTGCTGGCCAGGCGATAGGGCCCGTGGCCCCTTGTAGCCATTGGCCTGCAGGATCGCAGCGGAGGAAACGTTGTAGCGGCGCGCCAACGTCTCCAGCGTATCGCTGGTGCCGACGATGATCGTCGTGCCGGCCTGAGCCGGCGGGCGGACGGCCGCGACCGAGCGCGGCGCGACGGTGGCCGTGGTCTCCAGCGGCTGATGCGTCGGCGGCGCATAAGAGGCTAGTCCGCGCCCGCCCCCGGACACAGCGGAATGCGCGGACGGGTACGATTGCGGTGCAGCAGCGATCGGTGGCGGCAGCGCCTGTGACTGGTATTGCGCTTGCGGGCGGGAATATTGCGGCAGTTCGCGGCGCTCGACCGCGGGGGTCCGCACGGAGCCTGTGGCTTCCGATTGCGACGCAAAGGGATTGGAGAAGGAATTTTGCGAGAGCCGCGTCGACATGTCGGCGCTGCAGCCGGCAAACCCAAATGACATCAGCGCCAGCGCCGCAATGTGCGGCACGCGACGCGAGTAAAGCAACTCAACGACCCGGGACATGGTTACTCACTCATACGCAACAAATTACTGATTTGAGTAAACACGTCGCCAGTAAACAACCGCTTAACCCTGGGAATAAGACCTTGGCGGATCGGGCGATCCGCGTCCCTAGAGTTCGCGGGCGATTCCGGGCAGCGCCGGCACGAAACGCACGTCTACCAGCGCCTTGCGCTCGAAGCCGGCCGCGGTCCTGGTCAGGCGGATCAAGGTCTGGGTGCCCTGGTGCGGACCGACCGGGGCGATCAGAATGCCGCCGGGCTCGAGCCGCTGCGTTAACGTTTCGGGAATTTTCTCCATCGCCGCCGTCACGATGATCCGGTCGAAATCGCCGGCGCCGGCGGGGATGTCGAAGCCGTCTCCCAGCATCACCTCGACATTCTCGCATCCGGCCTTCTGCAGCCGCCGCCGGGCGCTATCGGCAAGCGTCCGATACCGTTCGATCGACAGGACATGGCCACAGAGCCGCGAAAGGATGGCAGCCTGGTAGCCCGAGCCGGTGCCGATCTCCAGCACGCGATGATGCTTCTGCAGTTGCAACTGCTCGGTCATGTACGCCACCACGAACGGCTGGCTGATGGTTTGTCCGCAGGCGATGGGAAGCGCGCTGTCGCGGTAGGCATCGGTTCGATCGGCCGGCTCAACGAATAGATCGCGTGGAATCTCTTCCATGGCGCGCAGCACCGCCTGATCGCTGATCCCGCGCCGCCGCAGGTTGAGCTGAAACATCATCTTTTCCGGCGGATGTTGCACGGCGGGCATCTCGGTCTCACAGGCTCTACCAAGACACCCTAGCGCGCCTCGGCCCGACAGTTGACGCAATATCGGACGCTGGTTCTCGAGGAATCCAGGTTCCGCCCGGGGAACCCATCCTGATACCCCGCGTTAAGGCTCCGGGCAATCGATCCAGTCCGGGCCGGCAACGGCGCGGGTAGCGCTGGACACGTTGACATTACGCCGGATAGCGTTATTTGCGAGCCTAACGTTGGAACGGGCAAGGACATCATCATGACGGCGACGCGGCTGCCGCGGGGTTCTGTGTTCCTCGTCGAAGACGAGGTGATGATCCGAATGATGGTCGCCGACATGCTGGAGGAGCTGGGCTTCAGCATCGCGGCGGAGGCCGGTGAGATCAATGAGGCAATGAGGCTGGCGCAATCGGCCCATTTCGACCTCGCCATCCTCGACGTCAACGTCAACGGTAAGGTGATTTCACCGGTTGCGGAACTGATCAAGGCACGCAACCGCCCGTTCATCTTCGCGACCGGCTACGGCTCGTCCGGTGTTCCCGAGGAATATCGCGACCGCCCTGCGCTGCAAAAGCCCTTTCAGCTGGAAGCCCTGGCCAAAATGATCGACACCGCGCTGAAGGGCGCGACGGTTTAGGACCAAGGCCCATACAGAGGGGCCCGCACGTAAACCGGCGCGTATCGGATAGCCCACTTGGGGCATGTCGCTGGCGTTATTTCAGCGTCGCGGTCAGCGCCTGAGAGAATTCATCGTCGGTGCGATTCAGCCGCAGCGGCGTGACTGACACATAGCGCCCCGCCAGAGCGGCCAGATCGGTGCCCTCGGCCGGGGTGTCCAGCATGGCCGCGCGTTCGAAACCGATCCAGAAGTAAGGGTTGCCGCGCCCGTCGAGGCGCTTGTCGACTTTGAGAAAGCCGAGATTGCGCTTGCCCTGCCGGGTCACGCGGACGCCCCTTACCTCCTCCGGCGCGCAGGCGGGGAAGTTGACGTTGATCACCGTGTTCTTGGGCACGCCGGCGTCGATCACCTTGCGCAATATCTGCGGACCGAACTTCAGGGCGGTCTCCCACAGCGGCTTGTCGCGCGTCTCCAGGCTGAACTCCTGGCTGAGCGCGAACGACGGCAGTCCCAGGATGGTGCCTTCCAGGGCGCCCGCGATCGTACCGGAATACACGACATCCTCGGCGACGTTGCGGCCCTTGTTGACGCCCGACAGAACGAGGTCCGGCATGGTTTCGCCGAGGATATGGCGCGCGCCCATGATCACGCAGTCGGTCGGCGTGCCCCGCACCGCGAAATGCCGCGGGCCGACTTCGCGCAGCCGCAACGGATCGTTCAGCGACAGCGAATGCGATACGCCAGACTGATCGAGCTCTGGCGCCACCACCCAGACGTCTTCGGACAGCACACGGGCGATTTGCTCGACGATCTTCAGGCCCGGCGCATGGATACCGTCGTCGTTGGTGCACAGAATTCGCATCCGCCTGGAAGCCCTTTTCGCATCGCTTGACACGCCCTCTTATCCGGCTATCGCCGCCGAGGCAAACCGTGGGCAATCGGACCGCAATCCCGATCGTTCGTGCGTCCAACCGCTTCGGACGCCGTCATCTGGCAATTTTTCTTCCGGGATTTCGCGTTCGGCCAAACGCTGAATGAAGCGGCGTCGTTCGAGGCGCGATCGGTCTGGACTGAGCCGCCGCTCCATCAACGACGGTGCCACAGGGCGATGGTCTCGTCTGAAAGCGTCGGGCCTACTCGTCCTGCCTGATTTGCGGCTTGTCGCGCAGCACCGCGTCCAGCAGCGAACGGTGAACTTCGATCTTGCCGTTGTAGTCGATATACCCCTTTTTTCTGAATTGGTTCATGAAGAAACTGACGCGGGATCGGGTGGTGCCGATCATTTCCGCCAGAGTCTCCTGACTGAGGTTGATCGCGATCGGCTGCGCGCCGCCATCTTCGCCGAAATTGGCGAGCAGCAGCAGCAAGCGCGCCAGTCGCCTCTCGCTGGAATTGAACAGCTGGTCGATCAAGTCGTCTTCGATCCGGCTGTTCCGCGACACCAGATAGGCGATGAAGAACGTCGCAAACTTCGGCTCCGACGTGAGCGCCGCGAGCATCGCTTGCTTGGTGATCGACGTGATCAGGCAATCCTCCATGGCGTGACTCGTCGTGGTGCGCATTGCCACCCCCTCAAGACACGCCTCGCCGAAGAACTGCCCCTCCGAGAAAATACCGACCACCGCTTCCTTGCCGTGCTCGGACAAGACCGTCACCTTGACCTTGCCCTTCTGAATAAAAAAGACCGACCCGGCGACGTCGCCCTGGCTGAAGATCTTCTGATTTCTGCTGTACCTCTCGATCGCTCGGCCCGGCTCGGCCCGGCCAAGAAAAACCTTCGGATCGAAGTTGCCTTGGGAAGCTCGAATGTGCGGTGCGGTGAGCATGATGCTGATCCGTCGGGCGGGAGCGCAACACTCTCAGTCACCGGCGAAAGCCTGGGACGGTGCGGTGATCGCTTATTGTAGCCCCGTTATGTTCGGTAATCGACATAAATCGCAACCGGAAATGGAAAGCTATGCAGATATTGCCAAAAGCGCGACAAAACGCCGGTTTTCCGCCGGAAAAGGTCAAATCCCCCCAGAAAAAGGCCCCAGGCGGGGGAGCGCTGGGGCCGTCAACAAGTTTGTGTCGGGGGATCGACACATGTCTAAGCTGAAAAACCCCCGATTGTTCCAGGTGGAACGGCGAAAAAATCAATCTCGGCAACTATGGCGATGACGGCGATAAGCAAGATTGGCCGCAGAGCCGGACTTCACGTTGGTGGTTTGAGTTCGCCCGCAAGCCAGCCCAGCGCGTCCGAGGTCATGGGGTCACTCTCGACGACCGTCGTTTCAACGCGACCGCACCTCTGGCACTCGAAGCTGCGGTAATCGAAGCCGGCAGGTCCCTGCTCGAGCTTTGAAAGCAACATGCGGTTATGCCGGCAATTCGGGCAGCGCGGTCGCTCGATCGCCGAAATATGCGCTGACGATACCGGCTGGTATTCGGGCATGACGCACCTCGGTCGAGCTGTTGCCGACTCTGCCAGATAGCAGATGGCGATGGCCAACAATGTCCTCTCCCTCTGGGGAAGCTGTGGTCAAAACCGCTCACTTTGACAAACATTGGGAGCGTAAGGGTGAACGAATTGGACGGCGCCTCGCAATACTGCGATTCAAATGCCGGCTGTGACGGATGGCGGCACAGGCCGCGCGGATGGGCGTCACAATTCGAACCGAGCCTATCGGTCGCGGGCAATGACCTTCACCCCGCCCATATAGGGCTGCAGCACTTCGGGCACGGCGATCGAGCCGTCTTCCTGCTGATAGGTTTCCATCACGGCGATCAGCGCGCGGCCGACGGCGGTGCCAGACCCGTTCAGCGTGTGCACGAAGCGCGGCTTGCCGTCAGCGCTGCGATAGCGCGCGTCCATGCGCCTCGCCTGGAAATCGCCGCACAGCGAGCAGCTCGAGATTTCGCGGTAGGCGCCGCCTTCACCCTGGCCCGGCATCCAGACCTCGATGTCGTAGGTCTTCTGCGCCGAAAAACCCATGTCGCCGGCACAGAGCGTCATCACGCGGTAATGCAGGTCGAGCCGCCGCAGCACCTCCTCGGCGCAGGCCAGCATGCGCTCGTGTTCGTCCTTGCCGTTCTCCGGCGTTGTGATCGAGACCAGTTCGACTTTTGTGAATTGATGCTGGCGGATCATGCCGCGGGTGTCCCGTCCGGCCGCCCCGGCCTCGGCGCGAAAGCACGGCGTCAGCGCCGTCAGGCGCATCGGCAACTCCTTCTCGTCGAGAATGGACTCGCGAACGAAGTTTGTCAGTGGCACTTCGGCGGTCGGGATGAGCCCGAGCCGTTCGCTCCTGAGTGTGCCAACGCCTTTGTCGTCAGCGGTGGCCAGTAACTCTCCTTTGACCGCCCAAAACTGATCGTCCTCAAACTTCGGCAACTGCCCCGTGCCGAACATGACGTGATCGCGCACCAGCAGCGGTGGATTGACCTCGATGTAGCCGTGCTCGCCTGTGTGGAGATCCAGCATAAATTGCCCGATCGCGCGCTCCAGGCGCGCGAGTCCTTTCTTTAACACGACAAAGCGCGCACCACTCAGCTTCGCTGCGGTCTCGAAATCCATGAAGCCCAGCGCGCCGCCTAGATCGTCATGCGGCTTTGGCACGAACGCATAGTTGCGTACCTTGCCGAACACATGGCGTTGCACGTTGCCGTGCTCGTCGACACCTTCGGGCACTTCGCCCAGCGGCAGGTTCGGTATCGCCGCAAGTTCCCTGCCCAGTTCATCCTCGGCCGCCTTGGTCGCAGCTTCAAGCTGCGGCATCGTGCCCTTTAGTTCGGCGACCTCAGTCATCAGGGCGCTGGCGCGCGCGTCGTCTTTCGCCTTCTTGGCTTCGCCGATTTCCTTCGATGCGGAATTGCGCCGCGCCTGCGCCTGCTCCGACCTGAGGATCGCCGAGCGGCGATTCTCGTCGATCGCCAGCAGCGACGCCGACAGCGGCGCCAATCCTCGCCGCTTCAGCGCGGCGTCGAAAGCCTGCGGATCGTCACGGATCGATTTGATGTCGTGCATGGTCGTTCGGCCCCCGAGTCGCAGCACCGTAGACATCAACGCACTACGTTGACATTTAACGGTGGGCTTCCCGTACCACATCCATCGTCCCCCGCAAAAGCGGGTGATCCAGTATCCAGAGCAGTCTTGGTGGGACCGCGAGGCCCCGGCGTACTGGCCCCTTGCTTTGGCGGGGATGACAATCCCAAATCGGCCAGCGAACGCCGCTCGCGCCCTACTCCGCCGGATTGGCCTCGGGCGGCGGCGGGGTGGCGGGAGGCGGTGCCGTGGCAGCGCTTGCCTTGGCAGCGGTTGCCTTGGCAGCGGCCGCGCGTTTCTCCACCATCAGCACCGCGAAGATCGAGCCTTCGTAGAGCACCATCAGGGGCAGCGCCAGCGAGGCCTGGCTGATGACGTCGGGCGGCGTCAGGATGGCGGCGATGACGAAGGCGCCCACGATGAAATAGCGGCGCTTCTCGCGCAGCTGTTTCGCGGTAAGGATGCCGATGCGGCCCAGCAACGTCAGTATTACCGGCAGCTGGAAGGCGACGCCGAAGGCGAAGATAAGCGACATCATCAGCGACAGATACTCGCCGACCTTGGGCAGCAGCTGGATCTGCGCAGTCTCGTCGCTGCCGGTCTGCTGCATGCCGAGCGAGAACCGCACCAGCATCGGCAGCACCACGAAATACACCAGCAGCGACCCCAGCACGAAGAAGAACGGGGTCGCGACCAGATAGGGTAGGAACGCGCCGCGCTCGTGCTTGTACAGGCCGGGCGCTACGAACTTGTAGATTTGCGTCGCCACGATCGGGAACGAGATGAAGGCGGCGCCGAACAGCGCCAGCTTCAGCTGGGTCAGGAAATACTCCAGCAGCGCGGTGTAGATGAACTTGGAGTTTTCCGGCCCCGCGATCCAGACGAACGGCCACACCAGCACGTTGTAGATCTGCTTGGCGAAGAAGAAACACAGAATGAAGGCAATGCCGAACGCGAGCAGCGCCTTGATCAGCCGCGAGCGCAACTCGATCAGGTGATCCATCAGCGGCGCTTTGCTGGCCTCGATGTCCTCGGCGCTCATGACGCTTTGGCGTCCTTGAGTATATCGGCCGCCGAGGGCGTGATGTCCTGCGGCGCCGGCTGAGCCGTTGTCTCACGCGTGATGACCAGCGGCTCCGTCGCCGCGCGCGCATCGGCCTCCACAAACGTTTCCGGGGTCGGCGGCTCCAGCGCGTCGATCTTGGACGTCGCCAGCGCGTCCGTCGCCGGCGCATTGAAGTCATCGATCCGCAAGGACTCGCTGACGTCCTTCTGCAGCGAGGTCATGACGTTGTTGCTGGCAAACCCGGTGGCGGTATCCTTGACTTCGTCGAAAGTCTTCTTGAGGTCGGCCATTTCGGCCTCGCGCATGGCCTCCTGGAACTGGCCCTGGAATTCGCCGGCCATCTTGCGCGCCTTGCCCATCCATTGGCCGACCATGCGCAGCACGCCCGGCAATTCCTTCGGGCCGATGGCAATCAGCGCGACAACCGCGATGACGACCAGTTCACTCCACCCGATGTCCAACATGAAAACTTCCGCTCGCGCGAGGCGATATCACCCCAATGCTTGCCAACAGGATTGGGGGCCGCCCCTCGACTTCTCCTCGCAGGTCCTGCCGCACTCCCGCTGCAAGGTCAACGCGCGACCGACCTGACGCAGAATATCCTGGCGCAGAATGTTCAGACAGCCTTGCTGCCGACATCCGAGCGAGCTGCCGTGGATGGCGCCGCGTTGTGGTCGATCGTCTTGACGGGCTCCGGCGGCTTTTCAGCCGTCTTCTCATCGTCTTGCAAGCCCTTCTTGAAGGACTTGATGCCTTGCGCGACGTCTCCCATCAGGTCCGAAATCTTGCCGCGGCCGAACAACAGCAGGACGACTGCGATCACGACGATCCAGTGCCAAATGCTAAACGAACCCATCCTGCATCCCTCCAAACACGCGGCCGGCGACCCGGTCCCATCTTTCCGGAAAGTAGGCTCGGGAGGTGTCAAAAACAAGGACTTAGCCCGCGTCAAATCGGCGTTAACGCACTACCGTTAACCCGCATCGGCAGCGGGGGTCGCGCGCTGTCGCCGGCCGTGCCGATCAGCTTCCCTCGCCTGCCTCCGGCTCCACGGCGGGGGCCAGAGCGAGTTCCAGGTCATCAATGTCAAGCGGATCCTCGTCATCGCGCAAGGTCGGGTCATCGGAGGGCACAGGAACGCTGAAGCCGGAGGGCAGCCGCGAATCCAGCAAACCCGTCCCCTTCAACTCCTCGAGGCCCGGCAGATCGCCCAGCGCCTCCAAGCTGAATTGCGACAGGAACGCTTCCGTGGTTCCGAAGGTCAGCGGACGGCCAGGCGTCTTGCGACGGCCGCGCGGACGAATCCAGCCGGTCTCCAGCAACACATCGAGCGTCCCCTTGGAGGTAATGACCCCGCGGATATCCTCGATCTCCGCGCGCGTCACCGGCTGGTGATAGGCGATGATCGCAAGCATCTCGATCGCCGCACGCGACAGCCGCCGGGTCTCGGTGCTCTCCCGCGTCATCAGCCACGACAGGTCGCCCGCGGTGCGGAAGGTCCATTTGTTGGCGACGCGAACCAGATTGACGCCACGCGAGGCATAATCCGCCTGCAGCTGAGCCAGAGCTACCTTGATATCGACGCCATCGGGCATCCGCTTGGCAAGGGCCGCCTGATCGAGCGGCTCGGTGGAGGCGAACAGCAGCGCTTCCAGCAGCCGCAATTCCTCCGGCCGCGCTTGCGGATCCACTGAAGGCTCTTCGACATCCGCGATACGTTTTTCCGCCAGGCTTGCCATGGCTCGGTCTCCTTCTTCCACTTACTCCGCCGGCAGATCCGGCGCGGTCATCGCGTCGGCTGCGTGCGGCGGACGCTTTCGAAAATACAGCGGCGCGAACGCCTCTTTCTGGTGCAGTTCGACGGCGCCTTCGCGAACCAGTTCCAAGGCGGCTGCGAAGCTCGATGCGAATACCGTGGCTTTTTGGGAGGGGTCGACGACGTAATTGAGCAGGTATTCGTCGAGTCGGCTCCAGTCCTCGGCCATTCCGACCAGACGCTCCAGCGAGGCCCGGGCCTCGGTCAGCGACCACACCGTGCGCCTTGCCAGATGCACCGTGGCCAGCACCCGCTGCTGGCGCTGCGCGGCATAGGCGGTGAGCAGATCGAACAGTGTCGCGGTAAATTTGGGGTGCTTGATCTCGGCGATCGATTCCGGATTGCCGCGCGGAAAAATGTCGCGCTGCAATTGCGGGCGGTTCATCAGCCGGTTCGACGCCTCGCGAATGGCCTCGAGGCGACGCAGCCGGTTGGCCAGCGCCGTCGCCATTTCCTCGGCGCTCGGTCCGTCGGGGGTTGCCGGTTCCGGCAGCAGCAACCGCGACTTCAGAAACGCCAGCCACGCCGCCATCACCAGATAGTCGGCGGCGAGTTCGAGCCGGATCTTGCGGGCCGCTTCGATGAACACCAGGTACTGGTCCGCCAGCGCCAGAATGGAGATCTTGTGCAGATCGACCTTTTGCTGCCGCGCCAGCGCCAGCAGCAAATCGAGCGGGCCCTCGTAACCTTCGACGTCGACGACCAGCGCCGGCTCGTCGTCGGCCAATTCGGCGGGCCGTCCGGTTTCAAACGATAGAATCTCCGCGCTCATGCGTCTGGCATCCCTGTCCGATTGATCAACGCATCGAGTTCTGCCCGCGCCGTCAGCCGATCGAGCTGTTGGGGGGCTTTCCGCGACGCCAGCGCGCGCATGGCGCGCTGCAGTGCCTCGCCCGACAATTCAGGCGTCTCGCGGGCCACGGCCCGCATCTCATCGAGATCCCCGTTGCAATGCAGAACCATGTCGCAGCCGGCCGTGACGATGGCTCGGGTCCGCTCGGCAATCGATCCCGCCAAAGCGTTCATGGACACATCATCACTCATCAGCAAGCCTTGGAACCCGATCACGCCGCGAATCACCTGTTCGATGATTGTCGCAGAAGTCGTCGCCGGATGGGCGGGGTCCAACGCGCTAAACACAACATGTGCGGTCATGGCCATTGGCAGATCCGCCAGCGGTCGGAACGCTGCGAAATCGGTCCTTTCCAGCTCCGGCCGTGGCGTATCGACCTCCGGAAGCCTGAAATGGGTGTCCGCCGTAGCCCGTCCATGGCCTGGAATGTGCTTGAGAACCGGCAATACGCCACCCTGCTCCAGCCCCTTGGTCACCGCGCGGGCGATCGCGGCCACCTTGGCCGGCTCGGTGCCATAGGCCCGGTTACCGATCACCGCGTCGGCGCCGGGGACCGGCAGGTCCGCCAGCGGCAGGCAATCCACCGTGATCCCGAGGTCCAGCAAGTCAGCTGCGATCAGCCGGGCACTCAGGCGTGCCGCGGACAGGCCAGCCGCCTGGTCGATATCGTATAGTGCGCCGAACCTGGCTCCTGCCGGATAGACCGGCCAGTGCGGCGGACCGAGGCGCTGGACCCGGCCGCCCTCCTGGTCGATCAGGACCGGCGCATCAGCGCCACCAACAGCATTTCGCAACTCTTGAACGAGATGAATGACTTGCTTAGGCGTATCAATATTGCGCTTGAATAGAATAAATCCCCACGGCCGCTCCAAACGGATGAACTCGCGCTCGGCGGCGCTGAGTTCCAATCCGGAGACACCCGTGATGAATGCGCGGCTATTCATGGGGCCGATTAGCCCGCTGACCGCCCGTGGGTCAAGGAAACGGCGGCTAATTCCTTTGGACGACGCACTGGCCGCCGGCCGTTTTCAGGCTGCCGCAGAACTGCGTTGCTTCATCGGCGGACCCAAACGGTCCGATCATCGCACGGTAGTAGACGCCTTTGTCGCCAAGGTCGGCCCGTTTGATGACCGGCGAACGCGATCCGAGGACGGACGAATACTTGCCTTGCAGCGCCCGGTAGGAGGCCTGCGCATCGGCCTCGTTCTTTTGAGAGGCGACCTGGACCATGAATCCTCCGCCGCCACCCGAAGACGCGGCCGGCGCGGGGTTGGTGGCAGCGACTCGGGTCCCCGGAGCCGGAGCCGGTGGATCGCCCTGTGGCGTCAAGGCCAGCGGCGCGCTGGCATTCGCATTGGCCGATGAGGGCGAGTTGCGGTTGGCAGGCGCGGCCGGGGCAGGTGCTGCGGCCGCTTTTGCCGGTTTCGCCGGCGGCGGCGCATTGACCGGCACCGCAGCAGCGTCAGCCTGATCGCCGCGGACGGCAAGGGTCTTGATCCTGCGCGGCTCAGTGCCGTTGCCCGGCAGCGTGCCGTTGCCCGCGCCTCCGGGGGCCGGGCCGGCTGTGGCAACGCTCGCGGCGGAAGGCGGATTGCTATTCGGGTTAAGCGGCGGAAAGACCACGCGCGGACCGGTCCTGGCACTGACGTCGACAGGCGCTTCCTCGCGCGGAACGATCTTTTCCTTGCCGTCGCCTGTCGCCATGCGGTCAGGCACCTTGACCGAACCGTCCGAGGGCGCCGGCATGATCTTGGTCGGGCTATTGTCGGCCTTGATGATCGGCGGCTCGCCGCTGCGGGACGAACCGGTATAGGCGCGATAGGCAAAGGCCGCGCCCGTCCCGACCACAGCCAGCGCAAGCACCACGGCAACGGCCATCAGGCCACCGCGCTTCTTGACCGGCTCTTCCGCATCCTCGCCATAGCCGTCCTGGTAGGCGTACGGGTCATCCGCATAGGCCGGATCGTGCGGCGGTTGCTGCCCACCCCTGTCGGGCTGGCCATACAGCGCGTCATCATAGCGCGACGGATCGGGCTCGTGACCGGCGTCGGCGTATGACGGGGTCTGGTGATGGTCGGGCTCCGGCGCGGCAAGCGACGCCGCGTACCGATGAAGCGGGTGCACGGCGCTCGGGTAATCCTGCTCGTAGTCGTCCTGCTGGGGGGCCGGGGCGGCCCGTGGGGCCGCTCGACGCATCCACGGCGGCGGGCCCGAGACCGGCTCGTCGGCCTCAGGGACCGGCGGCTGATACTGCTCGCGCCCGCTGCCGCGCGGCTGTACCTGCTGATTGGCCCTGCCCATCTCGAACGGTTCGGTTTGACCGATCAGGCGCGCAAGCTCCGCAAGCGGATCGTTCTCCACCCTCGCCGGTACATGAGGTTCTCCGCCACGATCATAGCCATCGTCGGAGGGAAAAGGTCTGTCCTGATATCGATCAGCCATGGTGATGATGCGTCCCCTTCGGGAAAGCTGCCAACCCGCCCATATAAACGAACCAGCCCCTGCCGGATGCCCTCACAGGTCCCTTGTGATGGGCTTCGCCCCCCGCCTACCGCATCTCGTCCGGAGCATGCACGCCGAGAATGGCGAGCCCAGATGCCAGAACCGAGACGACGCCCTGGACCAACGCCAGCCGCGCCTTGGTCATCTGTGCATCATTATTGATAATGAAGCGTAAATAGGGCAAATCGCGCCCCCTGGTCCAAAGCGCGTGAAATTCGCTGGCGAGATCATACAGATAAAACGCGATTCGATGCGGCTCGTGCGCCACCGCCGCCGCCTCGATCATCCGGGGATAGAGCGCCAGCAGCCTGAGCAGGCTGAGTTCCGCAGGATCGGTCAACCGGTCCACCGCCGCATCGCCCAGGAAGGCCGACCGCGCTTCGGACTGCTCCGGCAAGTCCGGAACCAGCTCCCGGGCGTTCTTGAAGATCGAATGGCAGCGGGCGTGGCCGTACTGCACGTAGAACACCGCATTGTCCTTGGACTGCTCGATCACCTTGGCGAGGTCGAAATCCAGTACCGCGTCGTTCTTGCGGAACAACATCATGAACCGAACCGCGTCGGAGCCGACCTCGTCGACCACCTCGCGCAAGGTAACGAACTCACCGGAGCGTTTCGACATCTTCACTGGCTCGCCGTGGCGCAGCAGCCGGACCAGCTGCACGACTTTCACGTCGAGCGTGGCCTTGCCGGCGGTGACGGCTTTGACGGCCGCCTGCATGCGCTTGATGTAGCCGCCGTGATCGGCGCCGAACACGTCGATCAGATTGGCGAAACCGCGGTCGAACTTGTTCTTGTGGTTGGCTATGTCCGAAGCGAAATAGGTATAGCTGCCGTCGGACTTCATCAGCGGGCGATCGACGTCGTCGCCATAGGCGGTGGCGCGAAACAGCGTCTGCTCGCGATCCTCGTAATCCTCCACCGGCGCGCCGCCCTTGGGCGGCGGCAAACGGCCTTCGTAAACGTCGCCCTTGGAGCGGAGAAAGTCGATGGTCTCGCTGACCTTGTTGTTGCCGGTTTCGATCAGCGACCGCTCGGAGAAAAACACGTCGTGCTTGATATGCAGCGCGGCGAGATCGGACTTGATCATGTCCAGCATCATGGCGATGGCCCTCGTCCGCACGAGCGGCAGCCAGGCGCCTTCCGGCATCGCCTTGAGCTTGTCGCCATATTCGGCGGCCAGCGCCGCTCCCACCGGTTTCAGATAGTCGCCGGGATACAGCCCTTCCGGCATCTCGCCGACGCTTTCGCCGAGCGCCTCGCGATAACGCAGGAACGCCGAGCGCGCCAATACATCGACCTGAGCGCCGGCATCGTTGATGTAATATTCCCGGGTGACGTCGTAGCCGGCGAACTGCAGCAGGCTGCACAACGCATCGCCGAATACCGCCCCCCGGCAATGACCGACGTGCATCGGCCCGGTAGGGTTGGCGGAAACGTATTCGACATTGACCTTCTCGGCCGCGCCTATCGGACTCTTGCCATAGTCGGCGCCCTCGCGCAGCACGGCCCGCAACGCGTCCGACCAGGCAGAAGATTTCAAAGTCAGATTGATGAAGCCGGGGCCAGCGACGTCGACCGATGCGATCAGGTCGTCGGCGCGTAGTTTCGCCGCGATCGCTTCGGCGAGATCGCGCGGTTTTGCCCTGGCCTCCTTGGCCAGCACCATCGCGGCATTGGTCGCCATGTCACCATGCGCCGCCTCGCGCGGCGGCTCGACCACGACCCGCGATAGGCCGATACCGGCGGACCAGCCGCCTTCGGACGCGAGCGCGCTGCACACCGCCTGGACGCGCGCCAGCACGTCGGCGAAAAGATGCTGCGGCTGTCTGAAATCGACCATGGGCGTAACTGGACCGGGGATGATGCCGCAGGCGGCTAGGCCGCCGCCTAACGCAAATCCGGGGTCGAGTCAAAAAGCCGTTGGTGCTCGGTGATGGCGAAACGGTCGGTCATCCCGGCGATAAAGTTGCAGATGCGGCGCGCGCGCTCGGTTTCGGTGTCGTGATCGCCGCCGTCGCGCGACAACCATTCCGCCGGCAGGTCGCCCGGGCTCTGCTGGTACCGCGCGAACAGGTCGAACAGGATCTGTTCGGCCTCGCCCATCACCCGCATCACCCGCGGGTGACGGTACATCCTGGCCTTCAGGAACGCCTTGATTTCGGATTCCGCCTGCGCCACCGCCGCAGGAAAACAGATCAGGACGTTGCCGAGATTGCGCACATCCTCGACCGACTTGGGTCCGGCGATGTCGAGCCGCCGGCGCGCTTCCTCTACCACCGCGCCGATCAGGTAAGAAATCAGTTCGCGTATCAGTTCCGCGCCGCGCCTGCCGTCGTCGAGATCGGGATAGTGCCTTGCGATCTCCGCAATCATTTCGGCGGTCAGCGGCATCGCCTTGAGATCGTCGACCCCAAACAGGCCGGCCCGCAGGCCATCGTCGATGTCATGCGCGTCATAGGCGATGTCGTCGGCGATCGCTGCGACCTGAGCCTCCAGCGACGCGAAGCTCCACAGTTCCAGGTCATAGGTCGCCATATAGTCGGATATGCCGACAGGAATTCCGTGGTCGCGATAGCGCCCCGTCGCGGCGCCGCTGCGCTCGGTCAGCGGGCCATTGTGCTTGACGATGCCTTCCAGCGATTCCCAGGTCAGATTGAGCCCGTCGAACGCGGGATAGCGATGTTCCAGCGCGGTCACCACGCGCAGGGTCTGGGCATTGTGGTCGAAGCCGCCATGGGCCCGCAGACAGGCGTCCAGCGCCCGTTCGCCGGCATGGCCGAACGGCGGATGGCCGAGATCATGCGCCAGCGCCAAGGTTTCCGTCAGATCCTCGTCGAGCCCGAGTTGCCGGGCCAGCGCCCTGGCGATCTGCGCCACTTCGAGGCTGTGCGTGAGCCTGGTTCGGTAATGATCGCCCTCATGGAACACGAACACCTGGGTCTTATGCTTGAGGCGGCGAAAGGCGTTGGAATGGATCACCCGGTCGCAATCCCTGCGGAACGGGCTGCGGGTCTTGCTCGGCGGCTCCGCAACCAGCCGTCCGCGGCTGCGATCGGGGTCGCAGGCATAGATCGAGCGAGGCGCTGCCATTCCGACTGACACGGCGTCTTGATCCTTATCCGATTGATTCCACAGGCCTGCGCACTTAACTATGGGGGGTGCCGGATACCAAATAATTTGGTTGTGGCAGCGGCGACCGGAGACTTCACATGACGACAGCCGTCACCATCAGCGAGCGGGCTGCCCGCCGCATCGGGGAGATACTCAAGACCGAAGGCGACGGCGCCATGCTGCGGATCAGCGTCGAGGGCGGCGGTTGCTCCGGCTTCCAGTACAAGTTCGACGTCGAGCGCGCCCAGGCGGAGGATGACCTCGTGATCGCGCGCGACAGTGCCGTGGTGCTGGTCGATCCGGCCTCGGTGCCGTTTCTGGCCGGCTCCGAGGTGGATTTCGTCGACGATCTGATCGGCGCCTCGTTCCGGGTGGTCAACCCCAACGCCACCGCCTCCTGCGGCTGCGGCACCAGTTTTTCGATCTGAGACCTTGGCCGGCTGCGGCCGAGAGCCGGATCAAGGCGCGGTCCCGAACAACGCCTTTGCATTGCCATGCGCGATCTGTGCGGCGACCTTTGGCGGCAACTGCGCCAGCCAGGCGCGATAGCCAGCCATGATTTCACCATAGCTCGCCCAGCGCTCCGGCACCCAGGTGTCCGAACCGAGCAGGAACCGATCGGGGTACCGCTCGAACAAGGCCCGCCATTCCGGCGTCAGCTTTCCCACCCCCTCCGTGATGCCGCTGCGATACGACAACTCACCCCAAAGTTTGGGATATTTGGCGAGCAGCGCGGCGACGCGGTCGCTGGAGAGCCCGAACCCGGTATGGGCCCAGATGATCTGCGCACCTGGATTATGCCGCATCAGGATTTCAACCGCGGTCTCATCGGCATGGGCGTGCAGATAGAGATTGTTCGCCACGGCAAAGTCGACGGTCTTCTTGACCCATTCAGTGTCGGCGGCCTCGCCGGTCAGATGAAATTCGCCGATGCCGCGATAATATCCGCGTCTGAATTCCTCCTGCACCAGATCGAAAATGACGGGGTCCTTGAACCAGGTCTGAATATCGGGACGGACCCGATAAGGCCGGATGAAGGGCACGACCTGCAGGCCGTCCGCTTTCGCGTCGACCAGGGCATGGGTGCCGCTGTTGGGACGGCTGGTCGCGAGGATGCCGGTCACGCGGTGTTTCTTGAACAGCGCCAGCACTTCATCCAACTGGTAGAACGGGTTCGGCTCCCAATTGTAGTGCAGATGCGCGTCGAAGATTTCGATAGGCTCGTCGGCGCGCGTGCGATGACTGATAGCGGCCAGCAGGCAAGCGGCGACCATGGCTGCGACGTGTCTGCGGCGGAACTTCATGCCGAGTCCGGTCCCATTACTCCGCCGCGACGACCTGCGGCCGCTCGACATTGTTGCCCTCGTCGGCCTGCGGTTCGAGCCGGCGTTTGAGCCGGCGGTCGATGCGGTCGAGATAGATGTAGATCACGGGCGTAATGAAAAGCGTCAGCAATTGCGAAACCATGAGACCGCCTACAACGGCAATGCCGAGCGGCTGGCGCAGCTCGGCGCCAGCGCCGGTGCCAAGCGCGATCGGCAGCGTGCCGAAAATCGCCGCGAAGGTGGTCATCATGATCGGGCGAAACCGCAGCAAAGCGGCTTCGCGAATCGCATGCTCGGCGCTCAACCCGACGCGGCGGCGCTCCAGCGCGAAATCCACCATCATGATGGCGTTCTTCTTGACGATGCCGACGAGCATCACGATGCCGATCATGGCGATGACCGACAGCTCCATATTGAATGCCATCAGCGCCAGGATCGCGCCGATGCCCGCCGACGGCAGGCCGGAGATGATGGTAATGGGGTGGATGAAGCTCTCGTAGAGAACGCCGAGGATCACGAAGGCCGCGAACACCGCAGCCAGGATCAGGACGCCCTGCCCGCGCAACGAATCCTGAAACACCTGCGCGGTGCCGGAGAACCCGGTCGCAATGGTCGCCGGAAGATTGGATGCCGCCTCAAGCGTGGTGATCTTGTCCACCGCGTCGCCCAGCGCATAGCCGGGCGCGAGATTGAACGAAATCGTCACCGCCGGCTGCTGGCCCTGGTGGTTGATCTGCAGCGGGCCTACCGACGGCACCAGCCTGGCGACCGCATCGAGCGGAATAGTCTGGCCGCGCTCCGTCTTCATGTAGAGCTTGGAGAGATTGGACGGATCGACTCGGAATTCCGGCTGCGCCTCCAGGATGATCTTGTAGTCGTTGGATGGCGTATAGATCGTGCCGACCTGCCGCCCGCCATAGGCGTTGTAAAGCTGGTTGCGGACCTGCTCGACGGTGACGCCGTAAACCGCGGCCTTCTCGCGGTCGATCTCGACCGTCATCTGCGGATTCTTGATGTAGAGGTCGGTGGTGACGTCGAGCAGCCCCGGGAGCTTTTCGATCTTGTCGCGCATTTCGGGCGCAAACCGGTAGAGCGACTCGGTATCGCCGCTTTGCAGGACGTACTGGTACTGGCTCTTCGAAATCCGGCCGCCGATATTGAGATTTTGAATGGGCTGAAAGAAAGCCTGCATGCCCGGAATCTCCCGGGCCTTCTGGCGGAGGCGTCCGATGACGGTCGCAAGCTTGTCGCGGCTCTTCTGCGGTTTCAGCGCGATGAACAAGCGGCCGTAGTTCGCCGTCGGATTGGGTCCGCCCGAACCGACCGTGCTGTTGATGTAGTCTATCGCCGGATCAGACTTGAGGACGTCCACCAGTGCCTGCTGCCGTACAGTCATGGCATCGAACGACGTATCGGTGGCAGCTTCGGTCACGCCGATCAGAAAGCCGGTGTCCTCCTGCGGAAAGAAGCCTTTCGGTACGACGATATACAGAAAGACCGTCCCGCCCAGGGTCGCCAGTGTGACCAGCAGCATCAGCGCTTTCCTCGCCAGCACCCAGTCCAGCGTCCATTCATAAACGCGAAGCCACGAGTCGAACACCCGTTCGAAGGCGCGGAGCACGATGTTCGGCTTTTTGGCGGGGTCATGCGCCTTGAGCAGGCGGGCGCAAAGCATCGGCGTCAGCGTCAGCGATACAAAACCGGAGACCAGAATCGCGACCGAAACCGTAACCGCGAACTCCCGGAACACACGCCCGACGATGCCGCCCATCAGCAGCACCGGTATGAACACCGCAATCAGCGAGAACGTAATCGAGATGATGGTAAAGCCGATCTCCCGCGCACCCTTCAGCGCCGCCTCATAAGGGCGCATGCCCTGTTCGATGTGGCGAACGATATTCTCCAGCATGACGATGGCGTCGTCGACCACGAAGCCGACCGACAAGGTGAGCGCCAGCAGCGTCATGTTGTTAATTGAATAATCCAGCGCATACATCACGGCGCAGGTTCCGAACAAGGAAATTGGAACCGCAAGCGCGGGAATGAAGGTGGCGGATGCCGAGCGCAGGAACAGGAAGATCACCATAATGACCAAGGCCACGGCGATCAGCAGGGTTTCCTCAACGTCGGCGACCGCCTGACGGACCGAAATCGAGCGATCCATCAAGACGTTGATCGAGACCGACGGCGGGATCTGCGCGCGCAACGCCGGCAATTTTGCCAGGATGGAATCCACGACCGCCACCGTGTTGGCGTCAGGTTGCTTCTGAATGCCGAGAACGATGGAACGATCGCCGTTGAGCCAGCTCGCGATCTTGTCGTTCTCGACGCTGTCGTAAATCCGCGCTACTTCCTCAAGCTTTATCGGCGAACCGTTCTTGTAGCTCACCACCACCTGGCGGTAATCAATCGCCTTGTCCATCTGGCCGGAAGCCTGAAGGGCGACGTCCTGTTTCGGTCCGTTGAGCGTGCCGACCGGCGTAGAGGAGTTGGCGCGCGCCACAGCGACCCTGATGTCCTCGAGCGACAACCCCCGCGCCGCCGCCGCTTCCGGGTCGGCCTGGACGCGAATGGCGAATTTCTGCGCGCCGTAGATGCTGACCTGCGCCACGCCCGGAAGCTGCGACAAGGCCTGGCCGATGGTGATCTCGCCATACTCGTTGACCGCCGACAGCGGCAATGTCGATGAACCGAGCACGACGAACAGCACCGGGAAATCTGCCGGATTCACCTTGCGGAAACTCGGCGGGATCGTCATCTCGACCGGTAACCGGCGCTGCGCAATGGCCAGCGCGGTCTGAACGTCTAGCGCAGCGGCATCGATCTGGCGATTGAGATCGAACTGGATGGTGATGACGCTGGTGCCCTGCGACGAGTTCGACGACATCGACGAGATGCCGGCGATGGTCGAGAGCTGGCGCTCGATGATGCCGGCCACCGATGACGCCATGGTATCCGCGCTGGCGCCCGGCAGGGTGGCGGTCACGGCGATGGTCGGAAAATCGACCCGCGGCAGCGCCGAAACCGGCAGCAGCCGGAAGCCGAACACGCCGAACGCGATGATCGACGCCGTGATCAGCGTCGTCATCACCGGCCGGCGAATGCACAACTCCGACAGCGTCATCGTTCAGGCTCCGGCCTTGCGGGCGCGAGGCTCGACCCTCGATCCGTCAGATAGCAGCAATTGTCCGTCGACGACGACGTCCTCATTGCCTGTTAGCCCTTCAGCGATGACCGAAAGGCCCTGCAAGGTACGTTCGACCTTCACCGCTTGAACCTTCGCCACGCCATCCTTCACCACGAATATGAAGTTGCCGCTCTGGCTGCGCTGCACCGCCACTGTTGGAACGACCACCGAATTCTCGGTCCGGATGATCAACCTGGTGTTCACCAGCGTCCCCGGCCACAGGGTTTCGCTCTCATTGTCCATGATACCGCGCACGGTGACCATGCCGGTGGCGGCATCAACGGTGTTTTCGACCATCGCCACCTTGCCGGTCTCGGACCTCTGATGGCCAGGGATGGTCGCGATCACCTTGGGGTCGCCGGTCGCCATGGCGTCGCGCAAATCGACCAGGACACGCTGCGGAATGGCGAAGGTCACATAGACCGGGGCCATCTGGTTGATGACGGCGAGCGGCGCGGTATCGGCGGGCCGCACGAAGTTACCAACCTTCACATTGGCGACGCTGATCCGCCCCGAAAATGGCGCTCGGATGGTCGTGAAGCTCTTCTGGACCTTCAGATTGTCCAGGGCGGACTGGTCTGCCTTGATGGTGCCGGTCAGGATATCGGACTGGGTTTTGGCGTTGTCGACGTTAACTTGCGTGGTCGCGCCCTTGCCGATCAGATCGCTGAACCGCCGGACGTCGCGTTGCGCTGCCTCGAGCTGGGCGCGGGCCCTGGCCAGCACACCTTCGGCCTGCTCAATCTGCGCGTCGATCTGGCGGGCGTCGAGCGTAAAGAGCAGGTCGCCCTGGTTCACCCTGGCGCCGTCTTCGAAGTGCACCGAGACGATGGTCGTTTCAACTCGCGATTTCAGGGCCACACTGGAAATCGGCGTCACCGTTCCGATCGAATCGACATCGACCGGCACCGGCCTGCGCTCGGCCTTGGCCAGTTCGACCGAGACCACCCGCGCCCGCGGCGGTCCCTGGACATTGGCGGCGCCGCCCAGCCAAGAAGCGCGAGTTCCGTAGGCGGTCAGCGCTGCAACAGCCAACGCGCCTGCCAGAATCATGAGGTTGCGTTTTTTCATCGCATTTCACGCCAGCCGGTCCACAACGACCGGGACGGTCCGGTTCCTGCCCCCTCAATGGTGGCTTTTGAGCCTTGGGCAAAACGATTATCACAGCGCGGCGGCGCATGGTATGCCAGCTAAACTAAATTTGTGGTAAGCTGACGGAACCCCTTGATGCGTATCGCCACCTGGAACGTCAATTCGGTCCGGCAACGGATCGATCATCTGCTGGTCTGGCTGAAGGATTGCACGCCCGACATTGTCTGCCTGCAGGAGATCAAATGCGTCGACGAGGCGTTTCCGCGGTTGGAAATCGAGGCGCTCGGCTACAACGTCGTCACCCACGGTCAGAAGACCTTCAATGGCGTCGCGCTGCTCTCCAGGCTGCCGTTCGACGAAACCAAATCGGGTCTGGCCGGCGACGACGAGGATGCCCACGCCCGGTTCTTGGAAGGGGTGGTCACGCTGAAGCGCGGCGTACTCCGGATTGCCTGTCTTTACCTGCCCAACGGCAACCCGCCGGAAACTGAGAAATACCCCTATAAACTCAAATGGATGTCGCGTCTTTTTGAGTACTCGAAGCAGCAACTTAAAGCGGAGGGGCCGCTGGTGCTGGCAGGCGACTTCAATGTCATTCCGGCGGCCCGCGACGTCCACAATCCGGCGGCATGGGTCAACGACGCTCTGTTCCGCCCCGCCACACGGGAAAGCTTTCAGTCGCTGCTCGGCCTCGGGCTCACCGACGCGCTGCGCGCGGTTACCGATGCGCCCGGTCAGTACACCTTTTGGGACTATCAGGCCGGCGCCTGGCAGAAGAACCACGGTTTACGCATCGACCATCTGCTGCTGTCGCCGCAGGCCGGCGACCGGCTGGTCCGGGTTGGCATCGACAGCTACGTGCGGGCTTGGGAAAAGCCGTCGGATCACGTGCCGGTCTGGATCGATCTAGACCTGGAGACGGCCTGACTGCGCTGCCGCTTCAATCAGTCCTTGCGGCCCTGCACCCAGTGCTCGAGCATCTGCAGCGCCATCGCCCGGTCGTTTTCGGACGCCTTGGCGATCGCCTTGTTGTAGCTTTCCCTGATCCAGATCTCGTCGGGTCCGGCACTGTCGCGCGCCAGCGTCAGCCACATCAGTCCGCGGGCGCGCTGAGGCGGCATCTGATCACCATTGAACAGCATCTGGCCGAGCATGGCTTGGGCCTGATGCTGGCCCTTCTGGGCGGCGAGGCCGAGCCAGCGGGCGCCGTAGCGGAAGTCATCCCGCGACGAGCCGGCGCCCTTGAGATAGAGCCGGGCCAGATCGTACTGCGCATCGGCGTTGCCGAAATAGGACGCGGCATAGGAGAACATCTCCCGTGCCCGGTCCGGATCGGACTTGATCTTCGAATTGGGAATGCCCTTGAGGTAATAGCGGCCCAGCGCCACAAAGGCGTTGGCGACGACGCCGGCTTGCGGCGCCGACGGGCTGTCTTCCGCGTGCTGGTTGGCGATACGACTGAAATAGTCGAAGGCGCGCAGGTCGTCCTGGGCGACGCCTTCGCCATCGGCATACATCCGGCCCAGTTTCCATTGCGCGATCGGATGGCCGCCCTCGGCGGCATATTGCAGCGAGGTCAGCGAGGTGGCCGAGGCAGCCGGCGAAACCGCCTTCTTTACGGTCGCCGCGGCACCGGGCTGAGCCGAAACCAGCGGAATAGCCGCATCCGCGTTGACCGGGGCACCGTCGAATCCGAGTGCCGGAGCCGCCACCGGGGCGGCCCCCAAAATCAACGCAAAAATGATACGCCTAGATGTCCGCATAACACTGTTTCTCGTACGCGCCACCCGGATGGGTTACTGCGCCATCCACCGCCGGCCCGACCTGCTGGGCATATTTCCAGAGTGCTCCCGATGTATGATTGGTCGCTCTGGGCTTCCATTCGGTCTTACGTTCGGCCAGCTCCGCGTCGGTCAACTTTACGTTAAGAGTCCCGACGTCGGCGTCGATTTCGATGATATCGCCATCCCGCAGCAATGCGATCGGCCCACCTATCGCCGCCTCCGGCCCGACATGGCCGATACAGAAGCCGCGGGTCGCGCCGGAGAACCGGCCATCGGTGATGAGGGCGATCTTGCCGCCCATGCCTTGCCCGGTCAGCGCCGCCGTGGTCGACAGCATTTCCCGCATGCCAGGACCGCCGCGCGGGCCCTCATAGCGGATCACAATGACCTCGCCCTCTTTGTAGGTTTTCTTCTGTACCGACTCGAAGGCGTCCTCTTCGCGGTCGAAGCAGCGGGCGGGACCGGTAAATTTCAAGTTCGACATGCCCGCGACCTTCACGATCGCGCCCTCGGGCGCAAGATTCCCCTTCAAGCCGACGACACCGCCCGTGACGGTGATCGGCTTATCGGCCGGCCGCACCACGTCCTGGTGCGGATTCCATTTCACGCTTTTGAGGTTTTCGGCGATCGTCCGGCCGGTCACGGTCAGGCAATTCCCGTGCAGGTAGCCATTATCGAGCAGCGTCTTCATCAGAAGCGGTATGCCGCCAACCTCGAACATGTCTTTGGCGACATAACGGCCACCCGGTTTCAAATCCGCGACATAGGGTGTTTTTTTGAAGATTTCCGCCACGTCGAACAGATCGAACTTGATACCGCATTCATGGGCGATTGCCGGCAGATGCAGGGCAGCATTGGTCGATCCGCCGGAGGCGGCCACCACCGCTGCGGCGTTCTCCAACGCCTGGCGCGTGACGATGTCGCGCGGCCGGATATTGAGGGCGATCAGCTCCATCACCTTTTCGCCGGCCATCATGCAGAACGAGTCACGGATTTCGTAAGGCGCCGGCGCTCCGGCCGAGTATGGCAGCGCGAGCCCGATGGCCTCGGAAACCGTCGCCATGGTATTGGCGGTGAATTGTGCGCCGCACGCTCCGGCCGATGGGCAAGCCACCCGCTCGATTTCGTCGAGGTCGGCGTCCGACATCTCGCCGACCGAATGCTTGCCGACTGCTTCGAACATGTCCTGCACCGTGACCTGCTGGCCGCGGAAATTGCCGGGAAGGATCGAGCCGCCATAGATGAAGATCGAGGGCACGTTGAGCCGGACCATCGCCATCATCATGCCCGGCAGCGACTTGTCGCAGCCGGCGAGCCCGACCAGGGCGTCGTAGGCATGGCCCCGCATCGTCAATTCGACGGAATCGGCGATGCATTCCCTTGATGGCAGCGACGAGCGCATGCCGTCATGGCCCATGGCGATGCCATCGGTGACGGTGATGGTGCAGAATTCGCGCGGGGTGCCGCCGGCGGAAGCAACGCCCTTCTTGACCGCCTGGGCCTGGCGCATCAGCGAGATGTTGCAGGGCGCGGCCTCGTTCCAGCAGGACGCCACGCCGACGAAGGGCTGGTGAATCTGCTGGGTGGTCAGCCCCATGGCGTAGAGATACGAACGATGCGGTGCCCGTTCCGGGCCCTCCGTCACGTGACGGCTCGGCAGCCTGCCCTTGATGCTCGTCTTGGCGTCCATCGCGAACCTGTTCCCCAGCCACCCTTGTTAGACCCGGGAAATCGAAAGAGGTTCCCTTCGCCTTCGCGAGCGCCGTGGCTGTAGCCTACGAAGGATGATTCATGGAGGGGTGTGGCCAAATAGCGGCGCGCGCAAGAGCCTGCTGCGACAACAGTTAAATGTTCACAGGGTGTTGCGATCGAGCAACAACCGTGGCGCTTCGGCAACCATCACTATTGCGGGTGATCCCGCACCCGCTCAGGCTGCGGAGGTGTTGCTGAACTACCCGCTACGCCGCAAGGACCGGCAGCCGGTCAATCGCCCTGAGGCCGGGTCGCTTGCGCCATGTGACGTCGGATGGATCCACCGCGAGCGCCAGTTCGGGCCAGCGCCGAAACAGAGATTTCAGTGCGCATTTGCCCTCGATCCGCGCGAGCTGGTGCCCGAGGCAGAAATGGACCCCGGTGCCGAAGGCGATATGCCGGTTCGGCTTGCGCTGCAGATCGAGCATATCCGGATGCGGATTGGCCTCGGGATCCATGTTGGCGGCGGCGAGCATGGCCATGATGCGGTCGCCCTTCCTCAGGACAACGCCGTCCAGTTCGATATCGCGACGCAAATAGCGCGGTTTTGTAAATTGCACCGGGGTGATGAAGCGCAGGAATTCCTCGACCGCAATATCCAGCCGACTCCAGTCTTCTTTCAGCCAGTCCCGCAGGCCGGGATTTTTCAGGAGCTCGAATACCGATCCGCTGATCAGATGCGTGGTGGTTTCGTGACCCGCGAACAGCAGCAGGAAAACCATCGAAACGATTTCGTCCGGGCTGATCCGGCCGCCGTCTTGCTCGACGCGCACGATCTCGGCGATCAACCCTTCGCCGCCCTCCCGGCGGACAATCTCCAGATGCCGTTCGACGTAGCGCTTCATCGCAAGGATGTTCGGCATCATGCTGAGGAAACCGAGCGCGCCGGTGAAACGGGTGAAGCCGCTGGCCCAGGCCGTGAATTTTGGCCGATCGGCCAGCGGCAGCCCGAGCAATTCGCAGATCACCGAGAGCGGCAGCTGGCGTGCATAGCGTTCAACGAGATCGGCAGGGCTGCCTTCCACAAACAGCTGATCGGCGAGTTCGTCGGCGACGGCCTCAATGCCCGGCTCCATGTCGAGCACCGCCCGGCGGCGGAATGCCTCGTCCACGATATCGCGCAGCCTCCTGTGATCCGGGTCGTCCATCGACAGCATGCTGTTGGCGAGCGTGCGCACGATGCCCGGCATCCACCAGTGCAATCCCGCGACATTGCCGTCGTCCCTGCGAATGGTGAAGGTGGCCGTGTCCTTCAGCACCCGATCGGCCAGCGCCTCGGTCGTCGTCGCCCAGACCTTGCCGATGATGGGAAAGCGCACCTGAACCACGGGGCCCATGGAACGAAGCTTCGCGATCGCGGCGGCCGGATCTCGGAAATAGTCCTGGCTGACGAAGTCTGCATATGCGGTCATCGGCGTTTCCTGCACCGCACAGCTGGTGAATTAGTTGGAGGAGTTCAGAGGAAAGCCATCTTCTCGTCACTGGATATCCCACCAAGATACCCGACACGGCTGCCGTTGACACCAAAAGCTTCGACAACCAAAGAGCAGCCGTCGCCGTCTTGCGGAACGGCTGGGAAAGCCGCCGTCGATGCCATCAATCCTATCCTCGACAGCTTCCAGCACATCGACCACGGACCTCACGGAGCCCTTGCCGGAATCCCCCGCACAGTGCCTCCAAAAGCTCTGAGCCGGTGAACCCAAACCGGCTCATGCGTCCTGATCCCGGAGACAGGATTGCGCGGGGTATCCATTGATGGTACTCATCCTTCGTGGAGCAGGGACAAATCGGCTGCAACGGTCGCCATGGGTCATTTCTGCGACAATGTCAGCCGTTTTCTATCTTTCGCAAGCGAAGAATACATCGGTGCACCCGGATGAGCGGGTTCCCCCGGGTCACTTTGCTTTGTAGTCGCGGAAGCAGTCGGTAGCTGGAATGCAGATCTCGAAGCATTTGTTGAGTCCGTCTCGGGAAGAACGAGCCGGGACACATGTTTTATATCTCGCGAAGCATGCGCTCGACTCCAGTCCGGAACGCCGGGCGAAATATGGCTACCACGTCGTCTATCATGCCCTGCTGCTCGAGGCTCTCCGTGGCCTCGGTCTAAGGGTTACGCCGGCGGCTGACCATCAGGTGCTGTTCGGACGGCTGAAGTTCAATTTCCTCTATGCCATTCACTCCCACGCGATATTCGACGGACACGAATTGCTCGCGCCGGCGATAGCGGGCTATCGAGGCGTTCCGTGTCTTGGCGCGTCGGCGACAACCCGGGCGATTTCGGAAGACAAGGTGCTCGCCAAGCACGTGGCGGCCTCACTTGGAATCGACGTGGCCAAGCATCGGGTGATAAGGCCGTCCGATCTCCAGAGTAAGAACTTCGGTCTGGCTGGCTCATGGATCATCAAGCCACGAGGTGGCATCGCCTCCGACGCGGTCATGAAAGTTGACAATGAAGCCGACTGGCGGAACGCGCTCGCGGCAATACAGGACCCACGCCACGAAGGGCGTGAGTTCATTGCCGAGGAGTTCGTGCCAGGCCTTAACGTGACCGTCCCCGTGGTCGAGGGCTTTCCTGCCGGTTCGTTCGTCGCCTTCGAGGAGACCGGTCGGCCCGGCGATAATGTTCTGACGAATGAAGGAAAACGGGGCCTCGACAAGACCTACAACTCAGGCCCCTATGAGGGGCCCGGGGCCCAGAAAATTATGGAGGCTACCGCGCGGATGGCGGCGGAGATATCTCCGTTCGACTACGCACGATTTGACTATCGCTACGATCCCGGAACAGACCGGGCGGTCTTCATCGAGCTTAACATCGCCTGCAACATGGCCCCGGCATCGGCGATCTACCGCGCGGCCGCATTGCATGGGATCAAGTATGAAGAGCTGGTCGGGCACGTTTTGACCTACAGTCTCAGGCGCCAGAGAAAGCGCGAAAATACCTAGGCCGAGCCGAGCTTCCATTCCATGGAGAGCCCGTGAGGGTCGCAGACTGCCAGAGTCTGCACCTGACGAGTTCCATTGAGATAACGGCTCACCTTGAGGGGGTTGAAGGTCTCGGTCGGGTTCGGGTGTGCCACCTCACCCTCAACCGTAACGCGCCAGATAGGCACAATTTTGCTAGCCTCGAACAGGATCTCGTTGATCCGCTTGAGCTGCTCGCCTGAGAGTTGATAGCTCATGACCGTGTGATAGACGCACCGAGTCTGACCGGAAGGAATGGCCGCCAGCGCAGCGGCCAAATTCGAAACGGCGTCACCGCCTCGGATCGCCGGCGGTGGGTAAAGAGCAGCGACCTTCAGCGCCCCATCCAGTTTTCCGAGGCGATCGAGGCGCTCGGGCCATACGAGCGCCTTCAGCCAGCGCCGCTCATTCTCGTCACTGATGTCGGTCGGGTAGAGCTCGAGGCCGACGCGCGATGCAACAGGCGGCGGCGTCGCTCCCAGATCGGGTACGCCCGGTCCCTCCAGCATGCAGGACAAGACAAAGGGCGCATCGGTCCACCGCTCGAGCTTGGGTGTGCCTTGCTCACCCATGTATCGATAGCCGTAACGGTCGAAGTTCAGATTGAGGCCGGCGCTGGATCCAATTTCCACGATCCCGAGTGGGGCCCCCGTGTTTCGCGCAATCAGATCGAATGCCGGCAACAAGAGAGAGCTGCGCCCCGCCTCATTCGTGTTGGTGGCACGCTTCGCGATGATGTCCACCAGTACGGCTTCGTGCGCTCGGCAGAAGGCGGCGAACAGATCGAAGGCCCGGTCGTCCGCAGGTCGCGTGCCTCCCAAGCTCGGATAATATTCCTTGAGTGGGTCGTCGAGGCCGCCTAGCAGAACATACTGCACGGCGCCAAAGATCAGGTTAGCCGACGGTTGACCTTTTTTCTTGCCGCGCGTCAGACGTTGAAGCTCTGGACTGTCGGCTATTCCAAGCGACAGCTTTTCATAAAGAGGCGACCCGCCACGGCGAGACTCGTTGGCAAAAAAGCGATAATAGTGAGCGCTTGTTTCAAACACCATAATCCATAACACGAGCTCGGTAAGTAATGGATGGTCTGGCTGTGTATCGCAATAGTACTAGCTTTAGGGCCTGCACTCGAACTGGTCAAGGTCAGGGAATTGAGCGAACCATCGATTGTTACAAACGCCTCCACCCGTGCAGGTTACGGCCAGACTGAACCCATGGCTCCGGCTTCGGGATACACGGTGGCTGACGGCATATTTCGTGACGAATTGCGCAACCGCACCGTACCTTATCGGCTCTACGTTCCCGCTTCGCTCGATGGCGCCTATCCGGTAATCATTGTCTCCCATGGAGTTGGCGGTTCGCGCGACTCGATGCCGTACCTCGGACGATGGCTCGCCCAAAGCGGGTATGTGGCGGTGCACTTGCAGCACCCGGGCTCGGACAGTTCGGTTTGGCAACATGCAACCTCCCTCCCCGAGGTCTATCGCGCATTGCGCGATGCCATGTGGGATGGAGGAGCCGCTCAGCGGCGATTTGGCGACGTGCCTTTCGTTCTGCGAGAGCTTGCCCGCCTGAACGGCGAAGGGTCACTGGCAGGGCACCTAAATCTCGATCGCATTGGGATGGCCGGCCACTCCTATGGTGGCGTCTCGACCATGGTTGCCGCAGGCCAGAGAATGGGTCCCAGCGGACAATGGTCATACAAGGAGCCCAGGATCCGGGCTGGCGTGGTGATGAGTCCCAACGTACCCATTCAGCGCGGCAACCTCGTCGAGCTCTATCGCGACATCGAAATCCCGCTCTTTCACATAACGGGCACGCAGGACGGCAATGCGGTCCCGGGGAACAAGGAGTTCGACCCCATACAGCGAACCCTGCCCTACCAGACACTGGAAATTGCAGATCAGTATCTGCTCGTGCTTGATGGCGCCGATCACAATGCATTTTCCGGGCTCGAGTACGGACCGCACGCGCATGGCCCCGAAAAGCTGACCCGTTATACGCGTGCGGTCGAAGAGGGAGCAGGATTGTTCTTTGACGCCTATTTAAAGGGGAACGAGGCGGCCAGGGCCGCACTGCGCGGAAAATTCCGGGAGAGACTTGAGCCAGCCGATCGATTTGAATGGAAGTAGCACCGGACCCGGGCCGCGGCGCAGTCCGCAGGAGATAGCCTTCCGCCGTGCCGCCACACTCGCACTTTCCCTCCAAGTCGCGAAAGCGACAAGTTGGCCGGGACATGAATCAGTTGAGCCGAAATACGATGGTCAGGAAGTCCTTCACCGCTGCTTGGGCAGCTTCTGTCGCCGCTTTGTTGTATCCTACAGTCGGCCCGAACACCACGCAGACATCACTATAGGTGAAGGGCTTACCGGTCTCGACATTAATTACCGTCCCGCCTTGCTCGCGGCGCCGGCAGTTGCGCGACGTTTGGGCGCTTCGAATAGGATTTCCAGGCCGCGCATGAGGGTTATCGAATGCGTGGGACACGCCCGGATATTCGGTCATAGCGGCGTCTTTGCCAGCAGCCTTAAGTCTTGCAATGTAATCGCGGCAGGGCCCGGCCAGTGTCCAGTCGTCCGACGCTCCATGGAATTCGCGGACCGGTGCGTCTGCAATGTCGAGTTCGCCGACAAGCTGAATGTTGCACGATGGATAGAACGGAAGATGTGCCGCAATCCGAGCCCCGCGAGGCCCGTGGAGGCGCTGAAAGCGCCTCATGCTGGTGTAGAGCGCTGCGGAGCCTCCGCGCGAGAAGCCCATCACTGCGATGCGCGACGGATCGATGCGCGGACGGGCCGCGAGCACTTCGACGGCGCGATAGGCATCGTAGATCTGTGCGAAAACACTTAGCCGGGACTGATCCGTCTGGACTTGGTTTATGCCGCGCCCGCCAAAGCTGTCGAGGCGCAGCGTGGCGATTCCCATGCGGTTGAGAAACCCGCGCCATTGGGAGGCCGCGCTGCTCCTGGGGCCATCAGAGCCATGGAGCAGCACGACGACCGGCATATGCTCATCCCAACTCGGAAACTGGAGATCGCCTTTGAGCGTCACGGGGATACCGTTCGCCGTATCACCATTGAGGAACTGCTCGTCCGTCAGCGTGAGCGACGGCACGTTGATTGTCTCGTTCGGCGGGAATTGTGCCCGCGCGCCGCTGACGAGTGCGGGCAAGCCAAGCATCGCGGCAATCAAAACGACGACGACTGCTGGAGAGCTTTGCATCGCGAGACACTCCTAACGCACACACTAGCATACCACAGAGGTAATCTCAGTTCCCTGTTTCGATACGGCCCCGACCCGTTGGGACAAGCGCGCGCTCCCATGATCCGCCAGAGGGCGCGGGTCGATCGTCGACCCAGAGACTGCGCTCCCGGCTCATCACAATCGGTATCCGTCGGAGCCACCGGTCTGGCTACAAAGCTCCAACGCCAGTTCCGCGCAGATAGCCGAAGATGCTTCGAAACGTACGAACAGCCGTCTTGCAGAGCGGCCGGAAAAGTCTCAAAATTCACCTCAGGGGGTCTTTTTTTGGATCCTGGCTCGGTGCGACCCGTTGGATCTCAGACTCGGCAGAACTTCGCCCGATTTTGGAGGACGACATGGCCACGTTCACCCGATCGCAAAGGCTACTGGTTTCCGCGGGAGCTGCGGGACTCGGCGGCGCTGCACTGGTGACGCTGCTGGCGGCGAACATCGTTACCCATGCGGGTGCCGGCGCAACTGCCGCGGAAACGTCGCCGCCATCGGTCGGTCCGGATTCTGCGGTCTGCCGCACGCCGGCCGCAACCCGCTCTCCGAACATGATGCTCCGCCTCGCACAGACCGAGGTGCCACGCGCCGAGATGAGCGCAGCCAGCTCCGCGCCGGCGTTCGCCGAAACCGAGCCGCCGCTGTGGACCGGCCTGGGCTCTATCACATACAAGATCACGACCGCGAACGAGCGCGCGCAGGCTTATTTCGATCAGGGCCTGCGTCTCGCCTACGCGTTCAACCACGGCGAGGCGCAGCGCGCCTTCCGCATGGCGCAGAAGCTCGATCCCGACTGCGCCATGTGCTTCTGGGGCGAGGCGCTGGTGCTGGGCCCCAACATCAATCTTCCGATGCCGGAGGACGCGGTCGCGCCCGCTTACGCTGCCGTGCAGAAGGCGAAGACGCTTGCCGGCAAGGCACGCCCACGCGAACAGGTGCTGATCGCCGCTCTCGCGACGCGCTACGGCAGCGACCCGAAAGCCGCCCGCCCGCCTTTCGACAACGCCTACGCGATCGAAATGGCGAAGGCTGCAACGCAGTTTCCGGACGACGATGAAATCGCCACGCTCTATGCCGAGGCGGTTATGGACCTCAGCCCCTGGGACTACTGGAAACCCGGCGGCCGCGAGCCCAACCCGCAGAGCGCGCCCATCGTGCCGACACTGGAGCGCGTGCTGGCTCGCAATCCCGATCATGCCGGTGCAATTCACTTTTACATCCATGCCGTCGAAGCGTCGGATCGGCCCAGGCGCGCCGAGGCCTACGCCGACCGGTTGCGCGGTGCGATCCCCGCTGCCGGCCACCTCGTGCACATGCCGAGCCACATCTACTACCGGGTAGGCCGCTATCTCGACGCACTGGAAGACAACAAGGCTGCGGTCAAGGTCGATGAAAAATACCTGGCCGACACCAACGCGCCGATGGGGGTCTATCGGCTCGGCTATTATCCGCATAATGTACACTTTGTAATGGCGTCGGCGCAGATGGCCGGCGACGGCCAGACCGTGATCGCCGCCGCAGAGAAGCTGCGCGAGCTTATTCCCGATGAGCTTGCCCGCGGCATTGCGATGGTGCAGCCAGTCAAGGCGGCGCCTTATTTCGCACACGCGCAGTTCAGCACGCCCGATACCATCCTGGCACTGCCCGACCCCGGCGACGCCATTCCTTACGTCAAGGCGATGTGGCTTTACATGCGCGGCGTGGCGCTGGCGGCTCGCCGTGACTTCGCGGGCGCGGCGACGGCGGCCAATGCAATCGAGACGCTGGAGCGGACCTCGGATTTCAAGTTGCTGAAGGAGTCCAACGTCCCCGCGCGGGAGGTGCTTCGCATTGCGCGCACCATCGTCCTGGCGCGCATGGCCCAGGCCAAAGGCGACCACCGCACCGCCGTCGTGCGCTTCGAACGGGCGGCTGCGTTGCAGGACGCGCTGCCCTACACTGAGCCACCCTATTGGTACTATCCCGTTCGGCAGTCCCTTGCCGCGGCCCTGCTGCAGGCTGGCCGCTACGCTGAGGCGGAGCGACAGTTCCAGCGTGCCCTCAGCCGGGCGCCGTCCAACGGCTGGTCGTACTACGGACTGGCGGAATTGCATAAGTCACGCGGCAATACGACCGCGGCGCGCAAGGCCGAGGCGGACCTTGCCAAAGTCTGGATCGGTGACCGCAGGCTCTTGCAGGTCTCCAATCTCTGACCACGCGTATCGACTGTTCGCGCCAGCTGCAGAAGGTCATGGTGCGCCGGTCTTCGCGGCTCACTTCGGTCAGGCCCGCCGCTCAATCCACCTTGACGTTGGCGGCCTTGATCATCGGCCACCATTTGGCGATCTCGGCCTTCTGCCAGGCGCCCAGCGCCTGCGGCGGCAATTGGTCCGTCGGCGGCATCTGCAGGCCCAGATTTTCCAGCTGTTTTCGCACGGCGGGATCGTTCAGCGCATCGACCGTCGCGGCGTTGAGCTTTGCCACGATGTCCCCGGGCGTGCCCTTCGGGACCCACATGCCGGACCACAGCGTCATGTGAAATCCTGACAATCCCGCTTCGTCGGTAGTCGGAATGTCCGGCGCCGACGCGGCACGTTTGGTGTCGGTCACGGCATAGCCACGGATGTTGCCGGCGCGCACCTGGTTGATGGAGTTGGAGAGCTGATCGACCATGAGATCGATCTGTCCGGCGACGAGATCGTTCATCGCGGGGCCGGTGCCGCGGTACGGCACATATTGCAGCTTGGTGCCGGTGACGTTCTCCAGGTACAGCCCGGCGATGTGACTTCCCGAACCGGCTCCCGCCGTGCCGGCGGCGGCCGGGGTTGGCCTCGCCTTCAGCCACGCGATCAATTCCGCGAGCGTTTTGGCCGGAACCGCGTTCTTGCTGACGATGATCATTGGATTGCTCGGCAGCAGCGCCACCGGCTCGAGGTCGGCCACGAGGTCGTAGCCGAGCTTGTAGACCGCGCCGTTGGCGACGTGGGTGCCGAGATGACCGAAACTGACGGTGTAGCCGTCGGGCGGCGAGCGCAATGCCCGTCCGACCCCGATCGACCCGCCCGCGCCGGTCACATTCTCGACCAGCAGGGTTTCGCCGAGCGTCGTTTTCATGCGCTCGGCCAGGATTCGTGCCATCACGTCGGACGGCCCGCCGGCGGCGAACGGCACCACAATGGTGATCGGGCGTGAGGGAAACTTTTCCGCAAGCGCGGTGCTGCCGAATGCCAGCAATGCAGTCAACGCGGCCAGGACCATTCTTCGCATCACACCCTCCATTAAAGCGTCACTACCGTCATTGCCTGCGAAAACGCGAAGCATTTCCGCAACGGAGCACTTGCGACGAAGCACTCCAGCTTGCTCGAAAAAGCCGGATTGCTTCGCTGCGCTCGCAATGACGAGCACAATTACAGATTAGCATAGTCGATCGGCTGGTGACGATCGAGCGTACGCGTGACCGGCGGCAGCGGATACTTGAGTCCCGTCGCGCAGTTGAACAGCATCACCCGGTCGCTCTTGGTCACGCGGCCGTCGGCCAGGCTTTCCTTGTAGGCAGCATAGGTCGCCGCGCCCTCCGGGCACAAGAGCAAGCCTTCTGCGCGCGCGACTTCGCTCAGCGCAGCAGAAATCTTCTCGTCATCCACTGCAATGGCGAATCCCTTGCTCTCGCGCACCGCGCGCAGGATCAGGAAATCTCCGATCGCCTGCGGTACCCGGATTCCCGACGCGATGGTGTGGGCGTCCTCCCAGCGCGGCGCGTGCTCGGCGCCGGCTTCAAAAGCCCGCACCATCGGCGCGCAGCCCGAAGCCTGCACCGCGATCATGCGCGGGCGCTTCGAACCGATGAAGCCGATGGCTTCGAGTTCGGCGAACGCCTTCCACATGCCGATCAGGCCGGTGCCGCCCCCGGTCGGATAGAAGATCACGTCAGGGACGTCCCAGCCGAGCTGCTCGGCGAGCTCCAGCCCCATCGTCTTCTTGCCCTCGATCCGGTAGGGCTCCTTCAGCGTCGAGGTATCGAACCAGCCGGCTTTGGTCTTTCCCTCGCCGACGATCTTGCCGCAATCGTCGATCAATCCGTTGACGCGGTAGACGGTGGCGCCCTGCAGCTCGATCTCGCTGACATTCACCTCCGGCGTATCGGCTGGACAGAAGATCGTGGTCCTGATGCCGCAACTGGTGGCGTAGGCCGCCAGCGCAGCACCGGCATTGCCGTTGGTCGGCATCGCCATGTGCCTGATGCCGAGGGCCTTGCCCATCGACACCGCCATCACGAGGCCGCGCGCCTTGAACGAACCGGTCGGCAACCGGCCCTCGTCCTTGACGATGATTTCGCCGCCGCCGATTTTCTTCGAAAGTTTTGGCAGACGGATCAGCGGCGTGGTGATCTCGCCGAGGCTGACGATGTCGGCGACTTTCCGCACCGGCAGCATCTCGCGGTAACGCCAGAGGTCGGCCGGCCGCTGCGCCAGCGCGTCTTTTGTCAAAGCCTTCTTCACGCCGGCGAGGTCGTAACGGACCAATAGCGGCTTGCCGGCCTTGGAGAGATTGTGGACCTGGTCGGCCGGATAGTGGTCGCCTTCCATGGCGCATTCGAGATGGGTCACGAAGGTCGGCCGCTCGATCGTCAGATTGTCGTTGTCTTTCACGGTTGATCTCTCGCTTGTTGGTTGGGTCAGACTTACCGGGACTGTGCCCTACATGTTCAGAACGCGGCCATGGGCATCCAGCACCGCTTCCTTCATCATCTCCGACAGGGTCGGATGCGGGAAGATCGTGTGCATCAGTTCTTCCTCTGTGGTTTCCAGGTTCATCGCCACCACATAGCCCTGGATAAGTTCGGTGACCTCGGCGCCGATCATGTGCGCACCGAGCAGCTGGCCGGTCTTCTTGTCGAAGATCACCTTGACCAAGCCCTGGTCTTCGCCCAGCGCAATGGCCTTGCCGTTGCCGACGAAAGGAAAACGCCCGACGCGGATGTCACGGCCGCCCTCTTTCGCCCTGGCCTCGGTGAGACCGACGGATGCGACCTGCGGATGGCAGTAGGTGCAGCCGGGAATGAGGTTCTTGTCCATGGGATGCGGATGCAGGCCCTTGATCGCCTCGACGCAGATCACGCCTTCATGCTCGGCCTTGTGCGCCAGCATCGGCGGGCCCGCGACGTCGCCGATGGCGTAGATGCCGGGGATATTGGTCTTGCCGTAGCCGTCGATCACGATGCAGCCGCGCTCGGTCTTGACGCCTAACTTTTCCAGCCCGAGGTTTTCGATATTGCCGACCACGCCGACGGCGGAAATCACCCGGTCGAACTCGACCGTTTGCGGCTTCTTGCCATCGTCGATGGTGGCGACCACGCTGTCGCTCTTCTTTTCCAGTTTTGTCACTTTGGTATTGGTGAGAAGCTTGATGCCCTGCTTTTCGAACGCCTTGTGCGCGAACTTCGAAATCTCGGCATCTTCCACCGGCAGGATCTGCGGCAGCACCTCGACTACGGTCACTTCCGCGCCCATGGTGCGGAAGAACGAAGCGAATTCAATGCCGATCGCGCCGGAGCCGACCACCAGCAACGACCCGGGCATCTTGTCCGGCACCATCGCCTCAAAATAGGTCCAGACCAGCTTCTTGTCGGGCTCCAGCCCCGGCAAGACGCGAGGCCGCGCACCGGTCGCAACGATGATGTGTTTGGCCTGATAAGTGCCCTCGCCCAGCGCGCCCTTCGGCGCCTCGACCGCGGATTTCTTCACGGTCAATTTGCCGGGTGCGTCCAGCGTCGCCTCGCCCCAGATCACCGTGACCTTGTTCTTGTTGAAGAGATAGCCGACGCCGTCGTTCAACCGCTTCACCACGCCGCGCGAGCGCTGCACCACCGCCTGCAGGTCGAACGAGATCTTCTCCGCCGCAAGACCATAGTCTTTGGCGTGCTGCATCAGGTGATACACCTCTGCCGAGCGCAGCAGCGCCTTGGTCGGAATGCACCCCCAATTGTTGCAGATGCCGCCGAAATAGGCCTTCTCGACCACGGCCGTCTTCAGCCCTAGCTGCGCCGCGCGGATCGCCGTGACGTAGCCGCCGGGCCCTGCGCCGATGATGATGACGTCGAAGGAAGTGTCGGCCATACTACTTGCTCGTTTTCATCGTGGCACAATCAGCGATCCATACCCGTCATTGCGAGGAGCCCTCGCGACGAAGTAATCCACCTTGTCGCTGGTGAAATGGATTGCTCCGTTGCGCTCGCAATGACGTCGGCCCCTCACACCATCATCATGACAGGATTTTCGATCAGGATCTTGAACGCGCCGATCAGTTCGGCGCCGAGCGCGCCGTCGACGGCGCGGTGATCGCAGGACAGCGTCACGCTCATGATGTGCGCGGCCTCGATCCTGCCGCCCCGCACCACCGCGCGCTCCTCGCTGGTGCCGACCGCGAGAATGGTGGCGTGCGGCGGGTTGATCACGGCGGTAAAATCCTTGATGCCGTACATGCCGAGGTTGGACACCGCCGTGGTGCCGCCCTGGTATTCCTCCGGCTTCAGTTTTCGCGCGCGGGCGCGGGCGGCATAGTCCTTCATCTCGGCCGAGATGGTCGACAGCGATTTGGTCTCGGCCTTGCGGATGATCGGCGTGATCAGGCCGCCCGGCATCGCGACGGCGACGCCGATGTCGGAATGCCTGTGTTTCAGCATGCCGCTTTCGGTCCAGCTGACATTGGCGTTCGGAATCCGCTGCAATGCGACCGCCATCGCCTTGATGACGAAATCGTTGACCGAGAGCTTGTAGAGCGGCTTCTTTTCCTTGTCCTTCGGCGCCGACGCATTGATCTCCTCGCGCGCGGCGAGCAGTTTGCCGATGTCGCAGTCCATCGTGAGATAGAAATGCGGGACGGTCTGCACCGAGGCGGTGAGCCGCTGCGCAATGGTGCGGCGCATGCCGTCGTGCGGGATCACCTCGTAGCTGCCGGGTTCGAACAGCGCGAGGATCTGCTTGTCCGACATTGACGGGGCGATGCCCGGCGCACCGGCGGGCGCGGCGGAAGGCGCCTTCAGCCCTTTGCCGGATTTTGCCTCTTCCACGTCGCGCGCGATGACGCGGCCGTGCGGGCCTGAGCCATTGATGCGCGCGAGCTCGATGCCGGCCTCCTTGGCCAGACGGCGGGCCAGCGGCGACGAGAATGTGCGGGCATGGCCGTTGGTTTGCTGCGCGGGCGCTGGCTGCGGCGCAGGAGGGGACGCCGCCGGTGCCGCAGCCTTCGCCGCCGGGACTACAGCGGGTGAAAGGGTCGGAGCGGGCTTCGCAGCCGCGGGCGCTTCAGCAGCCGGCGCAGCCTTCTCGGCTTTGGGCGCGCCTGCAGCCCCCGCCCCCGCCGCCTTGACGTCCTCGCCATCGCCGGCCAGCACCGCGATCACGTCGTTGACGGCGACATCCTGGGTGCCCTCGGGCACCAAAATCTTCGCAATGGTGCCTTCGTCGACCGCCTCGACTTCCATGGTCGCCTTGTCGGTCTCGATCTCCGCGATGACGTCGCCGGACTTGACCCTGTCGCCCTCTTTCTTGAGCCACTTGGCAAGATTGCCCTTTTCCATCGTCGGCGAAAGCGCGGGCATCAGAATGTTGATCGGCATTGTCAGTGACCCTGTTGCGACCGCGGCGTGGTGTCGCCGAGGTCGGTCGGCCGCGCGATTTCGGACTCGAACATGTCGACGATGCGCATCAGCGCATCCTCCTCGGTGAAGTCACCCTCGCGCGCATAGACGCGGGCGGCATGGCGCGCGATGTCGACCAGCAGCAGGCCCCACATATCCGGCTCCTCGAACGCGCGCTGAAACGCGATCGACAATCCGCCGTCGACGACGAAGGCCCGCAGCACCTCCGTGGCGTCTTCGCGACCCACCACGTCCGGCGGCAATGGCTGCTCGTTGGGACCGGCCATGGCTCACCGATAACAGACGGCTTTGGCGGCGGCGACAACCTCCGCCACCGAGGGCAAAGCGAGCTTTTCGAGATTGGCCGCATAGGGCATCGGCACGTCCTTGCCCGACACGCGCGCGACCGGCGCGTCGAGATAGTCGAAGGCGTGCTCCATGATGCGGGCGGCGATTTCGGCGCCGACGCCGTTCTGCTGCCAGCCTTCCTCCACCGTCACGGCGCGGCCGGTCTTCTTCACGGAGGCGATGATGGTGTCGGTGTCCATCGGGCGCAGCGTGCGCAGGTCGATCACCTCGGCCTCGATGCCCTCCTTCGCCAGTTCGTCGGCGGCTTTCAGCGCGTAGGACATGCCATTCGACCACGACACCATGGTGACGTGACCGCCGGACCGCACAATCCGCGCCTTGCCGATCGGAATCACGTAGTCGTCGAGTTTCGGCACGTCGCCGGAATGGCCGTACAGCATCTCGTTTTCGAGGAAGATCACCGGATTGGGATCGCGGATCGCCGCCTTCAGGAGACCCTTGTGGTCGGCGGCCGAAAACGGTGAGATCACCTTGAGGCCGGGAACCTGCGAGTACCAGGCCGAGTAGTCCTGGCTGTGCTGGGCCGCGACGCGGGCGGCGGCGCCGTTCGGACCGCGGAACACGATGGAGCAGCCCATCTGTCCGCCCGACATATACAGCGTCTTGGCCGCGGAATTGATGATCTGGTCCATCGCCTGCATGGCGAAGTTGAAGGTCATGAATTCGACGATCGGCTTCAGGCCGGCCATCGCGGCCCCTACGCCGATGCCGGCAAAGCCATGTTCGGTTATCGGCGTATCGATCACGCGCCTGGCGCCGAATTCCTGCAGCAGACCCTGCGTGACCTTGTAGGCGCCCTGGTATTCAGCGACCTCTTCGCCCATCACGAACACGTCCGGATCCCTGCGCATCTCCTCGGCCATGGCGTCGCGTAGCGCCTCGCGGATGGTCATGGTCACCATCTCGGTGCCCTCAGGCACGTCGGGATCGGGTTCGGCAACGGTTTTGGGGGCCGCCGGCGCCGCCGGCGCCGAGATCATCGGCTTGCCTTCGCCGACCGGCGAGCGCGACTCCGCGACTTCCTGGGCGACGTCTGGCGCGACGGCGGCCTTCGGAGGCTTGCCGAGATCGCCGGCACTTTCGCCGTCCGACAGGATGGTGGCGATCGGCGTGTTGACCGCGACGTCGGCCGTGCCTTCCGGAATCAGGATCTTGCCGAGGGTGCCCTCATCGGTGGCCTCGACCTCCATCGTCGCCTTGTCGGTTTCGATCTCGGCGATGACGTCGCCCGACTTGATCGCCTCGCCCTCCTTCTTCAGCCATTTCGAAAGGTTGCCCTTCTCCATGGTCGGCGACAGCGCGGGCATCAGCACTTGAATTGGCATGGTAGCTCCAGAAATTCACTCTTCAGGCTGGAAGGCGCGCCCTGCGCTCAGCGATAGACGTCGGTATAAAGCTCGGACGCATCCGGCTCGGGATCGTTCTGCGCAAAATCCGCCGACGCGTTGACAATCTCGCGCACCTCGGCGTCGATCGCCTTCAGCTCCTGTTCGCTGACGTTGGCCGCCAGCAGGCGATTGCGAACCTGCTCGATCGGATCCTGATCGTGCCGGACCTTGTCGACCTCCTCGCGGGTGCGATACTTCGCCGGGTCCGACATCGAATGACCGCGGTAGCGGTAGGTCTGCATTTCCAGGATGAACGGCCCCTTGCCGGCGCGGCACCACGCGACCGCCCGGTCGCCGGCGGCCTTCACCGCGCGGACATCCATGCCGTCGATCTGTTCGCCGGGAATGTTGAAGGAGATGCCGCGCTTGGAAAAATCGGTCTGCGCCGAGGAGCGGGTCACCGACGTGCCCATGGCATACCGGTTGTTCTCGATGATGTAGACGACGGGCAGCTTCCACAGCTCCGCCATATTGAAACTTTCATAGACCTGGCCCTGGTTGGAGGCGCCGTCGCCGAAATAGGCCAGGCTGACGAAATCGTTGCCGCGGTAGCGATTGGCGAAGGCGAGGCCCGTGCCCAGCGACACCTGGGCGCCGACGATGCCGTGGCCGCCGAAGAAATTCTTCTCCTTGCTGAACATGTGCATGGAGCCGCCCTTGCCCTTGGAATAGCCGCCACGGCGTCCGGTGAGTTCGGCCATCACGCCCTTGGCTTCCATCCCGCAGGCCAGCATGTGCCCATGGTCACGGTATCCCGTTATGACCTGATCGCCCTGTTTCAGGGCCATCTGCATGCCGACCACGATGGCTTCCTGACCGATGTAGAGATGGCAGAAGCCGCCGATCGCGCCCATGCCGTAGAGCTGGCCGGCCTTTTCCTCGAAGCGCCGGATCAGCAGCATGTCGCGCAACGCGCTCAATTCCTGTTCCCGGGTGAACTCCGGAATATCGTGCGAGCCGTTACCCTCTTCCCGTCCCGTTTCCTTTGTGACGCTTTTTTTCGCTGCGGCCATGGCAATTCCGGATGAGAGAACGAATAACTCTCTCTAACCCAACTCATACCGCCATGAAAGGATTGCGTGCAGCGCCGAAATTTCGGCTATGCCGCACCGCAACCCAGGGACATTATCGAAATCGATTTCACGGGTTTTTGAAATACCGCACCGATCGGTCCGTTCGGCCGGATCTACTTCGGCTTGACGATCCGGACCAGATCGCGGGGGTTGGCGTATTCGAGCTGGTAGCGCGCGCGCTCGTCCAGCATGTCGGGGTCGACCCGGTCGGACCTGAGCAGCGACACCCGCTGCTCGCCCTCGAGGCGCTCGCGCTTGAGCCGCGCCAGTTCCGATGTCAGCGCAATGATCTCCTGGTCGAGTTCCTGCCGCGCGTTCAGCCCATACTTGCCGGTGTAGGCGTTGACCCCGAAATAGCCGACCATCGCCGCCGCCATGGTATAGAGGGCGAGCCCGGTGAGCAGGGATTTGAGTCGGGCGCGCGAAACCATGCCTCGACGATGCGACGGCCCGGTTAACACCATCCTAACGGCCGGACCGCCAGCAGGTTCTTCGGGCTATTTGTTCTGCTTTTCGACAAACGCGGCAAAGGCGTCGATGTACTGCTGCAGCACCTTCTGCACCGGTTCCTTGGTGAGCTGGCCCTTGTCGTCGAAGGCGTCGCCGACGCCGTTGAGATAGATTTCCGGTTGGCCCAGGATCGGGCCGGCAATGCCCGGCATGATGTTCTGCAGGTGTTTGACGGCGTTGACGGCGCCGAGCGCGCCCGGCGAATTGCCGACAATGCCGATCGGCTTGCCGAGAAACGAGCTCTTGCCATAGGGGCGCGAGCCGACGTCGATGGCGTTCTTCAGGACGCCCGGAATCGACCGGTTGTATTCGGGTGTCACGAACAGCACGCCGTTCGCCTTCTGCAGCTTTTCGCGGAACGCCATCCAGTCGGCCGGCGGGGCCGCTTCGAGGTCCTGGTTGAAGAACGAAATCTCGTGCAACGTGATGACATCGAGCTTCAACGTCGCGGGCGCAAGCTTGGCCAGCGCGTTGGCGACCTTGAGCGTAAAACTCTGCTTGCGCAGGCTGCCGACGATCACGGCGATGCTGTGGGCCATGGGATTTCCTTTTGCGGTGGGGTGCCGGGAACGGCTCGGCCGCAACCTAGCCGCCCCAGAAAAAGATGCAAGTGCATGAAACTTCGAAGCGGCGGCGGCACCGTCTGTCAGGCACCCTTGTTGGGATTGATCAGGTACTTCTCACCGGTCGCGCGCTTGTTGTAGGCGGCAATATGGCTGAGCTGCAGCGCTTCCTGCAGCGACACCACCTGGGTGTAATGGCTGGCAAACGTCGTCTTGAGTTCGGCGACCACGCGCGCGCGCAGCCTGGCGCCCTCGGCCGGTCCGATTTTCTGCAGGAACGGAAACAGCAGCCAGCCGCCGACGCCCCAGGTCATTCCGAACGACCGGTTGAGTTCAGTCGGACGCATATCGAGGCCGCCATAGATGTAGACCTGCTTGTGCACGCTTGATCCGTAGCGGCTATAGACCTTGGCAGTCTTGTTGATGGCGGCTTCCATGCAGGTCAGGATCTGGCCGGCGAGCTTGCCGCCGCCGATGGCGTCGAACGCGATCGTCGCGCCGGTTTCCACCAGTGCGTTGGTCAGATCATCCATGAAAGTCGGTACGCTGGAATCGACGACATGTTTGGCGCCGATCTTGCGCAGGAGGTCGGCCTGCTCCTTGCTGCGCACGATGTTGACGAGGTCGATGCCGTCCTTGAGACAGATCTTGTTCAGCATCTGGCCGAGGTTGGAGGCGGCCGCGGTATGCACCAGCGCCTTGTGACCTTCGCGCCGCATGGTTTCGACCATGCCGAGCGACGTCAACGGATTGACGAAGCAGGACGCGCCTTCGGCCGGCGTAGTGCCGGCGGGCAGTTCGAGCACATCCCTGGCCTTCAGCGTGCGATATTGCGCATACATCGCGCCGCCGATCATCGCCACGGTCTTGCCCATCAGCGCCTTTGCCGCGTCGGACGATCCGGTCTTGACCACCACGCCCGCGCCCTCATTGCCGACCGGCATCGATTCATCGAGCCTGCCCGCCATGGCTTTCATCGCCGCTTCCGGCACCTTTGCCGTGATGACAGGCGCATCTTTTGTGCCGGATGTTTTCGCCGTCGTCATGTCGGCGGCGCCGACCAGCAGGCCGAGGTCGGACGGATTGATCGGCGAGGCCTCGACACGGACCACGACGTCATCCGGGCCGGGTTCGGACACCGGCACGCTGACGAGGGAAATTTCGAGTTCGCCACTCTTCCTGATCAGTGAGCGAAGTTGCAGCCCGTTTGTGGTGTCACCCATACTCGCGTGCTCCCTGACTGCGGTCAGCATCCTATGGCCGATCCGTGCTTGGCTCACCCAGAACCATTGGCGATATTGTCTCGATCGGCAACGATGTCCAGCCGTTGCACTCCGGCAACACATTCCCGGAAACAGGCTCGATCTGCTGAATTCGCCCTTGCGCGTCCACACGGTAACCCGAAACATCAGGGTGTCGGAAGCTTGGCTGTGCAACCTGGCTCACCTGAGCCTCTGGCTGGAACCATGAACCCGCGACGATCAGCACTACTGGCAGCGGCGTTTTTTCCAGCCGTCGTCATTGCCGCTTGGATTGTCGTCGGTCTTGCCGGCATCGGTTCGCCTCATGTCGAGGCCTCCGATGCGGCGCACGCGTTGGATCGTCTCGCGGCGTCTCCGACCACCAACCTCGAACCGGCGGCCGCTCCGCAGACAGCCGCCATCGGCTACGCCGCGGTCGGTAACGACGAAGTAGCGACAGCCGCCGAGTTCCTGGCCGGGCCGATCCTCGATACGACGACAGCGTCCGACCAGCCGCAACCCGTCGTGGTGGCCGCGCTGACCGACCCGTTGGAAATTCTGCCGCCCGAAGTCCCGCCCGCGCAGGCGCCAACCGCCAGCGCGGCCGACGTGTCGCCTCAGGACACCGCGATACCGGCCGGCCGCATCGAGATTGTCGGGGAGTGCCTGGTGGCAGAGCCCTGCATCGACCAGTTCCTCTGGGCGCTCTACCAGCGGACGCCCAAGGAAGACACCAGCAAGGAGCGTGAGAAGCGGAAGGTGACGGTCAAGAGGAAGGGCAAGCTCGTGACTGTCACCAGAACCTTCACCAAACTCGTCGAGAACGATTTCACGTGGAAGGATCCCAAGGCTGCCGAGCGCGTCGGCATGTCGATGATGGATTACGTGATCGGCGGCATGGATCGCGGCTTCAAAGTGAAACTGTTTCATATGCTGTACGCCGCGGAGGCCGCCGGACTGCAACCGGGCATCACCAGCGCGTTCCGCGACGATTATCGTCAAGGCATCGCAAGCGGCCTGAAGGCAGCGAGCAACAGGTCGTACCACGGCGGCAGCCTTCGCGGCGGTTATGGCCGCGGATTGGCGGCTGACATCGTGAGCGTCAATGGCTCGACCCGGGCGAAGCGATGGGTTTCGACCGAAGCCCTCTGGAAATGGGTGGATGCCAACGGGAAGCAGTTCGGGATCGGCCGACCGTATCTCGCCTTCGACCCCCCGCATGTCGGGCCGATCGACGGCCCGGAATACGCCTCTCGCCGGGGCAGAACGAAGGTCGCGGGCGCGGATGTGAAGAAGCAGCGGCAGGCCGCGCACGTCAAACCGTCCGCGGCGAAGCGGCCCGTCGTCGCAAGATCGTCGAAGGGGCGAACGATCTGACGATTTTCCGAGGGGCGCTACGCCAGCGCCTTCAGCGCCGCCCTGCCCGCATATTTCGCCTGGCCGCCAAGTTCCTGCTCGATACGCAGCAACTGGTTGTATTTGGCGGTGCGGTCGGAGCGCGCCAGCGAGCCGGTTTTGATCTGGCCGCAATTGGTGGCGACCGCGAGGTCGGCGATGGTGGAATCCTCGGTTTCGCCGGAGCGGTGCGACATCACGGCGGTATAGCCGGCCTTGTAGGCCATCTCGACCGCGCTGAGCGTTTCCGTCAGCGTGCCGATCTGGTTGACCTTGATCAGGATGGAGTTGGCGCGGCCGCATCTGATGCCGTCGGCCAACCGCGTCACATTGGTGACGAACAGATCGTCGCCGACCAGCTGACATTTGCCGCCGATCAGATCGGTGACTTCCTTCCAGCCGTCCATGTCGTCTTCCGACATGCCGTCCTCGATCGAGACGATCGGATAGCGTGATGCAAGGTCGGCGAGATATCTGGCCTGCTCGGAACGCGAGCGCGTCTTGTTCTCGCCGCCGTAAACGTAGTGGCCGTCCTTGAAGAATTCGGTGGCGGCGCAATCCAGCGCCAGCATCACTTCGGAACCTGCCTTGTAGCCCGCCTTGCCGATCGCGGCCATCACGAACTCGAGGGCTGCATCGGCCGACGGCAGGTTCGGCGCAAAACCGCCCTCGTCGCCGACATTGGTGTTGTGGCCGGCCTTCTTCAGTTCCGATTTCAGGGTGTGGAAGATTTCCGAGCCGCAGCGCAGCGCGTCCGCGAAGGTGGCGGCACCGACCGGCATGATCATGAATTCCTGGAAATCGATCGGATTGTCGGCATGCACGCCGCCATTGATGATGTTCATCATCGGCACCGGCAAGGTCCGCGCCGAGGTGCCGCCGACATAACGGTAGAGCGGCATGTCGAAGGATTCCGCCGCCGCCCTGGCGCAGGCGAGCGACACGCCCAGAATGGCGTTGGCCCCCAGCCGGCTCTTGTTCGGGGTGCCGTCGAGATCGATCATGATCTGGTCGATCTGGACCTGTTCCTCGACCGCCATGTCGCTCAGCGCCTCGAAAATCTCGCCGTTGACAGCTTCGACGGCCTTCTGCACGCCCTTGCCGAGATAGCGCGCCTTGTCGCCGTCGCGCAGCTCGACCGCCTCATGGGCGCCAGTGGAAGCACCCGATGGCACCGCCGCACGGCCGAGCGACCCGTCCTCCAGCACGACGTCGACTTCGATCGTCGGATTGCCGCGGCTATCGAGAATTTCGCGGCCGATGATGTCGACGATGGCTGTCATATGGATGCCTGGCTGGAAATGTCGGGATGGAACGGTTGATGCTGCTTCTACAGCAAGGCATGCAGGCCGAAAAGGCCACCGCATGACAGCGTGACGCCGCCGGACGAATTGTCTAATAACGCGGCAAGGGAGACCATGATGTCAAAAAAGCCCGGAAAAACCCCGGATTCAGGTGGCCTGCAACTCGGCCGCGCCGTGCAATGGCCGAAGACGCCCGATCAGGCAAAGCTCGACCGCGTGCCCAATCCGCAGAACGACACCAATTACGTGGTGCGGTTCACCGCGCCGGAATTCACCTCGCTCTGCCCGATCACGGGCCAGCCGGATTTCGCGCATCTGGTGATCGACTATGTGCCGGGCCCGTGGCTTCTGGAGTCGAAGTCCCTAAAACTCTACGTCGCGAGTTTTCGCAACCACGGGGCGTTCCACGAGGACTGCACGGTGGCCATCGGCAAACGGATATCAGCCGAGATCAAACCGAAATGGCTGCGCATCGGCGGCTACTGGTATCCGCGCGGCGGTATCCCGATCGACGTGTTCTGGCAGACCGGCAAGTTGCCAAAGGGTATGTGGATTCCGGATCAGGGCGTGGCAGCCTACCGAGGTCGGGGCTGATACTCCCGGCCGTCTCAATGCCCGCTCAGCACCAAGGTCTTGATGGGCAGCAGCACCGCTTGAATCCGCAGCAGCATGGCGTGGACGATTCCAACGGCGTCGACCACGTGCAGCGCAAAGCCCTTGAAGGCGCCGGTCTCCTTTGCGGCGATCCGTTCATGGTTGCTGGTGTAGGCGTTGGCGATGCAGCTGCTGCCGGGTGTGACGCCCTTGAGGCCGCCCTTGTAGATCGGCTCCATCAAGACGAGAATCGTACCCGGACGCGCCACCTGCTGGGTATCGACCAGTTGCTCGCCGCCCCTGAACTGGCCCGCCGCAATGTAATTTTGCACGCTCGTCACCACCATCGGAATGATCGTCCACGGCTTGGAGATGCAGGTGGCCTCGGCCACCATTCCGACCTTCATGACCTGCCCTTCGATCTGTCCAAACCCCGCCGCCAGGGCGCGCTGGCCCGCCCCCTCCGGAATCAGGATGCCAGCGGACCGGATCATCGGATTGACGACATCTCCCACCCGCAATCCGAATTGCTCGACGCGCCCGTCGACACCGGCCCGAATAGTGGTCCTGTCCAGATCTACTTGCGCTTCGGCGAGCATCGCCTGCGCGCTGGCTTTCTCGGCAGGCAGCAGCGCCGTCACGCGGATCATCGCGGATTGTTTTGACGCGGTTGCGGCGTCGACCGAGCCTTGACGGCCGGCGAGCAACACCTCGAGCTTTTCGATGTCGCGCTGCGGGACGACCCCGGGACTGCGCCGCTGCAGTTCGCGTTTGACGTCCAGTTCGTCCGAAGTTTGCTGATACGCTCCCTTGGCCTCCTGAAGCTGGCCCTCCGCTTTGAGGATATCGGCTTGCGCCGCCAACAGAGCGGCATCGACTTCGGCGATTTTGCGCCGGGCGGTTTCCATCGCCGCTTCCTGCTTTGCGCTGTCCAGCCTGAAGATCACGTCGCCCTTTTTGACAAGAGCGCTGAAATCACGATGAACCTCCGCCACCCGCCCGGCCGTCTCCGGAACGATCGGAACGGTGCGATAGAACAATGTCGCTGACGTGGTGGAGGGATGAAAGTAGAAGATCATCGTGATCAGGGCGACGGCGAGCATGAGGCAGGTGATGATGCCGAATCGCAGCTCATACCAGACGGAGAACAACGTGATCTCGCGGCCGAGGCGCTTGCCCTGGGCATAGCGGCGATAAAGATAGTCCGGCAATATCGTCACGAGCGAGCAGAGGATGATCTCAAGCATGACGCTGTACCTCGCTCTTGGCGGCGTCGCCGGTCGCGTGGGTCACAGTTTCATTCGGCATTTCGGCCGGGTCTGGTTCAGGCGGAACGCCGGCCATCTTTTCGACCGATCCCGCAATCCTGCGCAGCGGCGTGCCGAAATCCGGCAAGTCGACCATGGCAAGAAACAGCCCGATCACCCAGAACAGGTGGTTGTGCGTAAAGAGTGCCAGCAAGCCCAGCACCGCCACGATTTCGAATTGCAGTTTTTGCGACTTGTGCGCCATTCGCTCCGGCAAGGTATGCAAATGCAGATATAGGTTGCCGACGCCCAGAACGGCGCCAATGAGCAAGATGCCGACGACGATCATCAGGACGTCGGTATCACCCGGGCCGGTGATGAAGCCAGGTAGATGATGGGGGGCGCTCGGATGAAGCGGCTCGCTCAAGCAAACCTCCCTTCGAAACGATTGCGCTCGACCAAGCCAGCGGCATCGGGAGACTAACCCGGCCCGGGTTCCATTCTTGCACAATACCGGGACTTGGCAAGCTCGAAGCCGCTACGTCGCGCCCGCATCCGCCGGTCTGGTCTGTCGCAGCAGCCGCGCGCAGGCGAGGCCGAGGGCGACCATCACGACCGCTGATGTCAGCAAGGTCGGAACCTTGCCGAGATTCTCGATGCCAAATCCATACGCGATCGGACCGACGGTCTGCCCCATGAAAAAGAAAAATGCGTGCAGCGACAGCGCGCTGGCGCGGGCTTCCACTGAAAGCTCGCTGGAAAACACCTGCAGGGAACCGTGAATCATGTAGAAACCCCAGCCCATCAGCAGCAGGCTGAAGGCCTGAACTTTCCAGCTCGGGCCGAACGCCACCACGGCAAGCTGCAGGCCGACCAATGCTGCGCCCGCGATCATCATGCCCCTGACGCCGAGCCGCGGCAGGAACCGCGAAACGCTCATGGTGTAGAACAGGCCCCCGACCGCAAAACACGCGATCACGATCCCCGCAATCGACAGCCTGGTTTCGCCGAGTTCGAACAGGAATGCCGCCACGAATGGAAATAATCCGAGCACACAGCAGCCTTCGATGAAGACGGCGGCGTAGCAGATGCGGGCGTTGGGATTGGCAAAGATCGTCCGATAGCCGTGCCTGAGCGTCGACAGGTTCGTCTTCGGTGGCCGCGTCAGCGCCGCGCCGCGAAAACCGAAAGCCACGGCGACCGGAGCCACGATCACCAGCACGCCGAGCACCGCGAGCACGCCTCGCCAGCCCAAGAGGTCGCCGATCAGGCCCGAGAGGGACGCGCCAAGGAGATTGCCGGTCATGGCGCCGGCCAGCGTTCGCCCGATCGCGACCTGCCGCTTTTCCGGGCCCACCAGGTCGCTGGTCAGGCTGAGCGCCACCGGAAAGACGCCACCGGAGCCGATACCTGCGAGGATGCGTGAGGCAAACAGCATCGGAAAAGATGTCGAGAACGCGCCGAGAATGTTGGCAAATCCCAGCAGCATCAGGCAGATCACCATCAGCCGCGTCTTGCCGAACAAATCAGCGGCAGCCCCCAATACCGGCTGTATGACGGCGAAGGTGAAGGCGAACGCCGCCGAGAATCCTGCCGCTGTCGCGATGGTGATGCCGAAATCCTCGGCGACATGCGGCAACACCGGATCGAGCGCACGCGCCGACAGGGCGGCGGAAAAAGTCGCCAGCGCAATCACGTAGATTACCGAGGGAATACGCTGGTCGTGCGGCGGTGCTCCCTGCCCCGATGGCATCAGCGCGGCGCGCTCTTGGCCAGCGCGTCGAACGCCATCAGCGTCCGCACGAGGCCCTCTAAATCGCGCAGCGGCACCATGTTGGGACCATCCGACGGCGCGTTGTCCGGATCGGGATGCGTTTCGATGAACACGCCGGCGACGCCGACCGCGACCGCGGCGCGCGCCAGCACGGGAACGAATTCGCGCTCGCCGCCCGACGAGGTGCCCTTGCCGCCCGGCTGCTGCACCGAATGGGTGGCGTCGAAGATCACCGGCGCGCCCGTGGTGCGCGCCAGGATCGGCAGCGAGCGCATGTCCGACACCAGCGTGTTGTAGCCGAACGAGACGCCGCGCTCGGTGACCAGCACCTGGCGGTTGCCGGCGCCGATGATCTTGGCGACGACATTGGCCATGTCCCAGGGCGCCAGGAACTGGCCCTTCTTGACATTGACGACTTTGCCCGTGGCGGCTGCCGCCACCAGGAGATCGGTCTGCCGGCACAGGAACGCCGGAATCTGCAGCACGTCGACAGCCTGCGCGACCTCGGCGCATTGCGAGGCTTCGTGAACGTCGGTCAGAACCGGCATCCCCAGCGACGAACGGATCTCGGCAAAGATCGGCAGCGCCTGTTGCAGGCCGATGCCGCGGGCCGCCGAGACGCTGGTGCGGTTGGCCTTGTCGAACGAGGTCTTGTAGACGATCCCAACCCTGAGCCGCGCCGCGATCTCCTTCAACGCGGCGGCAACCTCCAGCGCATGCGCACGGCTCTCGAGCTGGCACGGGCCCGCGATGATCGAAATCGGCAGATCATTGCCGAATTCGACCGATCCGGCGGCGACGATTGGCGCAGCTGGCATATTGGCGTTCAAGGCAATTTCCTTGTGATCGGCGCGACGATGCCGTGCAGCCGCAAGCGGATCATGGCGACATCTGGCTGATACCGGTTGCGCGCGCCGACGGTAAAGCCGGCGCACCGAAAGAGTTTCCCGTGAATTCGGCCGGACCGCAAGCGATCCGCGGACGCCTGCTACTTCATCGCCGAGAAGGCGGTGGGCTGCAGCAGCTGGTTGACGATGTTGCCGACGATCTGGCCATCCTCCTCGGTCTTCGCCCGGGCCGCGAGCCAATCCGGGTCGGTCGCAAACGCGTTCCATTTCTTCTCGCGGTCGGCCATGGATTCCCATGCCAGAATGTAGGTCAGCTCCTGGTTGGATTCGCCGACCAGCGTGGTGAAGAACCCGGCCTGCTTGATGCCGTGCTTCTCCCACAGTTTCAGCGTGGTGGTCTCGAAGCGCTTCAACAGCGCCGGCAGCCGGCCCGGCAGGCAGCGATATACCCGGGTTTCGTAGATCATCGACTCAAACTCCCTGTTCGGTTGTTGTTGCGTTTGCGAGCCTGATTTGTCGCAACAATCCGCACGTTCGTCAAAGGCCGCCGGCCGATGGCATCAAACCAGCCTGCTCTGCACCATCGCCGCCTGGATGAAGGACGCGAACAGGGGATGCGGTTCGAACGGGCGCGATTTCAATTCGGGGTGGAACTGCACCCCGATGAACCAGGGGTGGTCCTCGTATTCGACGATCTCCGGCAGCACGCCGTCAGGTGAAAGGCCCGAGAATTTCAAACCGTGCTGCTCCAGCCGGTCCTTGTAGGCGGTGTTGACCTCGTAGCGGTGGCGGTGCCGTTCGGAAATCTCCGTGGCGCCGCCATAGACCTCCGACACCCGGCTGCCGCGCCTGAGTACCGCGGGGTATGCCCCGAGACGCATGGTGCCGCCGAGATCGCCGGCTTTCGACCGCTTCTCCAATTCGTTGCCGCGCAGCCATTCGGTCATCAGGCCGACCAGCGGTTCGTCCGTCGGACCAAACTCGGTGGAGTTCGCCGCCTCGATGCCGCACAGATTGCGCGCGGCCTCGATCACGGCCATCTGCATCCCGAAGCAGATGCCGAAATACGGCACGTCGCGCTCCCGGGCGAATTGCGCCGCGCGGATCTTGCCTTCCGCGCCGCGCTGGCCAAAACCGCCGGGCACCAGAATGCCGTTGACGTGCTCGAGAAACGGAGTGGGGTCCTCGTTCTCGAACACCTCGCTCTCGATCCAGTCGAGATTGACCTTCACCTTGTTGGCGATGCCGCCATGCGACAGCGCCTCGGTCAGCGATTTGTAGGCGTCCTTCATGCCGGTGTATTTGCCGACGATGGCGATGGTGACGTTGCCTTCGGGATTGCGCACCCGCTCGTTGATCACGTGCCAGCTTTGCAGCGCCGGCGGAATCTTCGGCACGATGCCGAATGCCGCCAGCACCTCGTCGTCGAGGCCGGCGGCGTGATAGGCCTCCGGCACGGCATAGATGTTGTCGACGTCGCGCGCCTCTATCACGGCGGTTTCGCGTACGTTGCAGAACAGTCCGAGCTTGCGCCGCTCTTCCTTGGGGATCGGCCGGTCGGTGCGGCACAGCAGGATATCCGGCTGGATGCCGATCGAACGCAGTTCCTTTACCGAATGCTGGGTCGGCTTCGTCTTCAGTTCGCCCGCGCTCGGGATGAACGGCAGCAGCGTCAGATGGATGTAGATGGCGTGTTCGCGCGGCAGGTCGTTCTTGATCTGCCGGATCGCCTCGAAGAACGGCAGGCCCTCGATGTCGCCGACGGTACCGCCGATCTCGCACAGCACGAAATCATAGGCGTCGTTGCTGTCGAGGATGAAATCCTTGATCGCATTGGTGACGTGCGGGATCACCTGAATGGTGGCGCCGAGATAATCGCCGCGCCGCTCCTTGGTGAGGATGTCCTGATAGATGCGGCCGGTAGTGATATTGTCGGCCTTGGTGGCGGGACGGCCGGTGAAGCGCTCGTAATGACCGAGATCGAGATCGGTCTCGGCGCCGTCATCGGTCACGAACACCTCGCCGTGCTGATACGGCGACATCGTTCCGGGATCGAGATTGAGATAGGGATCGAGTTTGCGTAAACGAACCTGATAGCCGCGCGCCTGCAGCAGGGCACCGAGTGCCGCGGAAGCCAGACCCTTTCCGAGCGAAGAAACCACGCCGCCGGTGATGAATATATACCGCGCCATGGGACCCAACCTTTAAGGCTATCCGCCCGATTCGCCAAACGAATCACAGCCCGAGGCGAAGTTTCGCTTTGGCTGTGGGTGACGTGAAATCCAGAGAAATGTCAGCATGTTGATGGCCGCTTCTGATGCAGGACGGAAGCCGCCATCCTGCATGGCCACCCTGCTTTATTGCGAACGCGGCGCCTGCGGGCCGGGCGGGGCCGGCTGGTTCTGCTGCTCATCCGCCTTCTTCAGCGAATCCAGAATGCCGCCGGCGGTCGGCGGCGATATCGGCGTCGCGGGCCCTGCCGGCTGCGACTGCGAAGCCGGATTGGCATTGATAATGGAGCTCGGCTTGCGGTCGTAGCTGGCGAGCCAGGACAACAACAGGGAGGTGATGAAGAAGCCGACCGCTAGAATTCCCGTCGTGCGCGTCAAGAGGTTGGCGGTGCCGCGGCCCGACATGAATCCGGCGCCGCCCCCCATGCCGAGGCCGCCGCCTTCGGATTTCTGCAACAGCACCGCGCCGATCAACGTCGCGACGATCATGAGGTGAATGACGATAACGACAGTCTGCATCTCTACCTTCCGTCGCAAACCAGGAGCGCCGGCATCCGGCTGCAGATCAGGGTTTGCGGTGTTTGAAGTCGCGCGGTGTTACACGATTGCAAGGGGCATTGTCACCCCCGGGGAGATTCCCCGGCACCGCCTCCGCTAGTTAGGCATAACTGCCCGCAATCGCAAGAAAGTCGCTTGCTTTGAGACTGGCCCCGCCAATCAGCGCACCATTGACGTTGGCGACGGCCATCAATTCCCTGGCGTTCGAGGGTTTTACCGAACCCCCGTAGAGAATCCGTATTCTCATACCCTCCGCGTTAAATCTTGCGGTCAGGAGTTTCCGGATAAAGGTATGAACTTGCTCGACATCTTGAACGGTCGGGGTGAGCCCGCTACCGATCGCCCAGACCGGTTCGTAGGCCACCACCAGATTACCGGCCGTGGCATTGTCCGGCAGCGAGGTATTGAGCTGTTCGCGGCAGATATCGAGGGTTTGGCCGGTATCGCGCTGATGCCGGGTCTCGCCGATGCAAACGATCGCGGTGAGGCCGGCACGCCAGGCCGCTTCGGCCTTCTGCCGCACCAACACATCGCTTTCGCCGTGATCGGTGCGCCGTTCGGAATGGCCGACAATAATGGCGCTGGCGCCGGCATCCGCCAGCATTTCGGCTGAAATATCGCCTGTATGGGCTCCCGACGCGTTGGGGTGGCAATCCTGCGCCCCGATCGCGAGGTTTTCTGAGCCGCGCGCCTGCTCGGCGAAAGCCGCGACCAGCGTCGCCGGCGGGCAGACCAGAAGATCAGCCCTGGCGCCAACCTCGGCTGCGCCCGCAAGCATAGCCTTGAATTCGGCTGCGGAAGTCCTGAGGCCGTTCATTTTCCAGTTACCGGCCATCAGTGGCCGGATCGCGTTGGTCATATCGGGTTTCCTACCGAATATTAATGCCCAAACGGGCTAGCAGAGCCCGGCGTCCGGTTCCAGATAGCGGTTATGTCGCTCCCAGGCCACCGGCCGCTTCAATCGGCCCGCCGCGCAAGGTTGCGACGGCGCGCTTGCCACTTTATGATGTTTGATCAACTCGGTGACGCCCTTTTACGGAATTTAATCGAATCCTTCTGGGCGCGACCCGGTTCCCTCCTGTAAACACAAGTTGGACTCATGCTTCGAGGAATTCGCAAGGCCTCATCAAATTGGCTCGGCAAAGTTGTCATGAGCGTCGTCATGGGGGTTCTGATCCTCAGCTTTGCGGTGTGGGGCATAGCGGACATCTTCAAGGGATTCGGACAGTCGACGCTGGCGAAGATCGGCAAGACCGAGATTTCGACCGAGCAATTTCGCCAGCTCTACACCGAGAGACTGCAGCAGCTAGGCCGCCAGTTCGGCCGCCCGCTGACGATGGATCAGGCCCGCGCCTTCGGTCTCGATCGCCAGGTTCTGCAGCAAACCATCGCCGAGGCTGCGCTGGACGAAGAAGCGCGTCGGATGGGGCTCGGGCAGTCCGACGCCGAGATCATGCGGATGATCTACAGCGATCCGAATTTCAAGGGAGTTTCCGGCAATTTCGATCCGGCGCGTTTTCAGGCCACGATCCGGCAATTCGGCTTCACCGAGCAGAAATACATCGCCGAACAGCGACGAGTATCGCTGCGGCGGCAGATCGCCGGCACGGTCTCGGCCGGCCTCGAACCGCCAAAAGTCCTGATCGAGGCGCTCAGCCGCTTCCAGAACGAACAGCGCACCATTGAATACGTCAAACTCGACGCCGCCCAGGCGGGCACCATCGATCCGCCGGCGCCGGAAGCACTGGCCGCCTACTTCGACGATCGCAAGACCCAGTTCCGCGCTCCTGAATACCGCAAGATATCCTTCGTCGCGGTCACGCCGGAAGAAATCGGCAAATGGTCCGACGTCTCCGATGAGGACGCCAAAAAAATCTTCGAGCAGCGCCGCGGCAAGCTCGGCATGCCGGAACAGCGCCAGGTGTCGCAGATCGTGTTTCCCAACGCAGAAGAAGCTGCGGCGGCGCGTGGGCGCATCGCGTCGGGCATGTCGTTCGAGGATCTCGCCAAGGAGCGCGGGCTCAACTCGACCGACGTCGACCTCGGCATGATCGCAAAGTCAGGAATCATCGATGCGGCGATCGCGGAAGCAGCTTTCTCGCTGCCGTCCGGCGAGGTGAGCCAGCCCGTGCCGGGCCGGTTTGGCGTTGCCCTGATCAAGATCGGCAAGATCGAGCCCGGGGCCGAGCCTGTCTATGACAGCGTGGCCGCCACCCTGAAGAAGGAAATCGCCACCGAGCGTGCGCGCGCCAAGGTCTCGGATCTCCACAACAAGATGGAAGACGAGCGCGGCGGCGGAGCCGGTGTCATCGAAGCCGCGCAGAAGCTGGGGCTTTCTGCCGTGACCATCGACGCCGTCGATCACTCCGGCCGCCTCCCCAACGGCCAGTTGGTCGCCAACATCCCCCGCGGTCTCGACGTCGTGTCGCAGGCCTTCAACAGCGCGGTCGGCGTCGACAACGAACCGATCCAGTTCGACGGCGGCTACGTCTGGTATGACGTGCTGGACGTCATTCCGTCACGCGAACGCAACCTCGACGAAGTCAGGGACCAGGTCGAGGCGAAGTGGCGTGACGACCAGATCACCAGTCGGCTGCGAACCAAGGCGACCGAGATGGTGCAGAAGCTTGAGAACGGCGGCAAGCTCGCCGACGAGGCGGCGGCGGCCGGATCGAAAGTCGAGACCGCCAGCGGTGTGCGGCGCGATGCCTCCCTGCCCGTCCTGCCCACGAGCGCCATCACGGCGGCATTCCGGACGCCCAAGGACGCGGTTGGGCAAACCGCGGGTGCCGGTGGCAACGAATGGATCGTATTCCGCGTGACCGACATCAGCGTTCCGCCGGTGGACCTGGCGTCGGACGACATCAAGAAACTGAAGGAAACCCTTCAGCGCGGGCTGACCGACGAACAGGTCGCGCAATACGTCACCAAGATCGAAAAGACGATCGGTACCACCATCAATCAGGCCGCCTTCGCACAGATAACGGGCGCGAATAACTAGCGCCTCCGAAAGCACGCGATGGACGACCTCAAATCTATCATCGGAAAAGTCGCCACCGGCGCGACGCTGTCGCGCGAGGAGTCGGCGTCCGCCTTCGACAGCATGATGTCGGGCGAGGCTACGCCCTCGCAGATGGGCGGACTGCTGATGGCGCTTCGCGTCCGCGGCGAAACTGTCGACGAGATCACCGGCGCGGTCTCGGCGATGCGGAGCAAGATGCTGCGCGTCACGGCACCCGCCGATGCGATCGACGTCGTCGGCACCGGCGGCGACGGCTCCGGTTCGGTCAACGTGTCGACCTGCGCCGCTTTCATCGTCGCAGGCTGCGGCGTGCCGGTGGCAAAACACGGCAATCGCGCGCTGTCGTCGCGATCCGGCGCAGCCGACGTGCTGTCCGCGCTCGGCGTCAAGATCGACATCACACCGGAGCGCGTCGGCCGCTGCGTGGCCGAGGCCGGCATCGGTTTCATGTTCGCGCCATCGCATCATCCCGCGATGAAGAACGTCGGCCCGACCCGCGTCGAGCTGGCGACCCGCACGATCTTCAATCTGCTGGGTCCGTTGTCCAATCCGGCCGGCGTCAAGCGCCAGATGGTCGGGGTGTTTTCGCGGCAATGGGTGCAGCCGCTGGCGCAGGTGTTGAAGAATCTCGGCGCCGAAGCCGTTTGGGTGGTGCACGGCTCGGACGGCCTCGATGAAATCACCCTCTCCGGCCCGACCTTCGTCGCGGCGCTGGAGAACGGCAATATCCGCATTTTCGAGGTGACGCCGGAGGAAGCCGGTCTCGCCCGTGTCGGCGGCGACGCCTTGAAGGGCGGCGATGCCGCCGCCAACGCGATCGCGCTGCAAGGCGTGCTCGACGGTGTGCCGAGCCCCTATCGGGATGTGGCGCTGCTCAATGCCGCGGCGGCGCTGGTCGTGGCCGGCCGCGCCAACAGCCTGAAGGAAGGCGTCGGTCTCGGCACCCGGTCGATCGACAGCGGCGCGGCATTGGCGCGGCTGAGGCAATTGATCGCGACCTCCAACGGCTGACCGAGAGGGCCATCGATGTCCGACATCCTGACCAAGATCGAGGCTTACAAGCGCGAGGAGATCGCCGCCGCCAAGCGCACGCATCCGTTGGCAAGCGTCGAGGCGCTGGCGAAGGCCGCCTCCGCGCCGCGCGGCTTTGTCGGCGCGATCCGCCACAAGCTCGCCCAGGGAGAGTATGCGCTGATTGCCGAGGTGAAGAAGGCGTCGCCCTCCAAGGGGCTCATTCGCGCCGACTTCGATCCGCCCGCCCTGGCCCGGGCCTACGAGGCCGGCGGCGCCGCATGTCTCTCGGTGCTGACTGACACGCCCTCGTTTCAGGGCCATCTCGATTTCATGGTGGCCGCCCGCGCCGCCACCCAACTGCCGGTGCTGCGCAAGGATTTTATCTACGACACCTATCAGGTGGTCGAGGCTCGCGCTTACGGCGCCGACTGCATCCTGATTATCATGGCGGCGCTGGATGACGCCGCCGCCCGAGACATTGAGGATGCAGCGCTGGCGCACGGCATGGATGTGCTGATCGAGATCCATGAACATGCCGAACTCGATCGCGCCCTGAAGCTTCGTTCGTCGATGATCGGGGTCAACAACCGCAATTTGAGGACCTTCGAGACCACGCTTGCGACCAGCGAGGCGCTGGCGCCGCTGATTCCGAAGGAACGGCTGATGGTCGGGGAAAGCGGCATCTTCGAGCCCGCAGACCTGGCGCGGCTGGCGCGGGTCGGCATGTCGGCCTTCCTGGTCGGCGAGAGCCTGATGCGTCAGGCCGACGTCACCGCCGCTACGCGCGCGCTGATGGCGCGCAGCGACGCCCCTCGCGCCACCGGGACGCGCTGACGCATGGCGCCAAAATCCTCCAAGTCGGGTCCGGCTCTCACCCACATCGATGCGAAGGGTGAAGCACGGATGGTCGATGTCTCCGAAAAGCCGGCGACCGAACGCGTCGCGGTAGCCGAAGGCCGGGTCGTCATGAGCAAGGCGACGCTCGCGCTGATCGTTTCGGGGAACGCCAAGAAGGGCGACGTGCTGGGCACCGCGCGCGTCGCCGGCATCATGGCGGCCAAGCGCACCTCGGATCTGATCCCGCTGTGCCATCCACTGGCGCTGTCGAAAGTCACGCTGGATATCAGCACCGACAGCAAGCTGCCCGGCTGTGTCGTCCGCGCCACGGTCAAGGTCACCGGCCCGACCGGCGTCGAGATGGAGGCGCTGACCGGGGTCTCGGTCGCGTGCCTGACGATTTACGACATGATCAAGGCGGTCGAGCGCGGCGTCCGCATCGAGGGCATTCATCTCGTCGAGAAAAAGGGCGGCAAGTCCGGGCACTACCGCGCCTGAGGATCGGCGTCTCTCTCGCCTGCCCCTTCACGGTGGAGTGATCGGCAGGAATGGAGCGCGCGTCGGTTTCAGTGTTATTCTTCCGGTGCGCCCGGCGCAGCAACCAAACCGGAGAAACGCAATGCAGACTTTCAGACTTCTTGGCGCGGTGGCGCTGCTGTCGGCTACGATCGCCACACCGGCGGCGGCCCAGCAGGTGATCTACGAACCCGGATATTGCGCGTTTTTCTATCCCAATGCGAATTGCCAGAACAAGGGGCCCGGCAATCCCTATACCGATCCCAGATACCAGCGCGGCGCAGCGCTGAACGACCGGATGTGGTCGGGTGGCGAAACCGTCGGTACGGCCGGAAAGAAATCGCGAAATCACCGTTCCGGTTCGGCTGCCACGCGCTTGCAGTAGCGACGAGCCTGCAGCAGTTGCAGGCCGCAACGAAGGTGGCGCGCTGCCTCGGTCCCATCGCGCATGCCACCGCCACGTCCAGTGCCGCGGAACCGCGGCCCCGGCGGTCGGGATGAGTACCGCGCCTGTTCCGCGTCGGTAGTAATCCTTCATTAACTCAACTTCCTAACACCGTTTCCATAACGGCCGCGTACTGATGTCCCGAGCCGGGCATGAGAGCTGCTTTCGGCGTCGAGCCGTGACAGCGATCCAGAACGATGACGGAACAACCGACCTCCTCGCTGAACCTTGCGCGCCGGGTCAGCGGCAACCCGATCCGCTGGCTCGTCGTCGGCGGGGGATTGCTGATCGCCGCCATAGCGATCGGCGCCACGGTCATGGCGGGCCATTTTCGCGAACGTGCGCTGAGCAGCAGCGTCCGTGAGCTCGAAAACACCGTGATTTTGCTGGCCCGCCATTTCGATCAGCAAATGCTGGATTTCGCGGCCATACAGCACGACGTCGCCGCTTTCGTGCAGTCGGCGGGCATCGAGACCAGCGAACACTACAAGCGCAGAATGTCCAGTGCCGACATTCATCTGATGCTCAAGAACAAGATCGACGCATTGTCCTATGTGGGCAGCGTCAACGTGTTCGACGCGGACGGCACGCTGATCAACTCCTCCAGCGCCTGGCCGACGCGGCCCGTCAGCGTCGCCGACCGAGCCTATTTCAGGAGATTCAAGTCCGACCCCAACTCTCCCCTGCTGCTGGTCGAACCGGTGCACAGCCGCGTCACCGGTGCTTGGACCACCGTGCTCGCCCGCAAGATGGTCGGCAAGGACGGCGAATTCCTGGGCGCCATCGGACGCGGAATCGAGCCCGCCAGCTTCGCGAAATTCTTCGCATCGGTGGCGCTCGGACAGGATGCGGCAATTGCGATGCACCATCGGGACGGCACGTTGCTGGCGCGCCATCCTCATGTCGAGGAGATGATCGGCCGGAATTTCAAGACAGGTCCAGCGCGTCAGCAGGCACTGTTCGACATGGAGCACGGCTCCACCCGGCTCACCAGTCCCGTGGACGGCCGCGACCGGCTGGTGTCGGCCCGCGCCCTGGTCAATTTTCCCATCGTGATCATCGCGTCGACAACGGTGGCGGCGGCGCTGACCGACTGGCGGGAGCAACTTGGTTTCCTGATCACCGTGACCGGACTATGCATGCTGGTGATCGCTGCCCTGTTGTTCCTGGTGGTGCGCAAGCTGTCGCAGCAGCATCTAGTGTCGCAGCAGCGGCTCCAACTGGAAAAGCAGCGGCTGGATACCGCCGTCAACAACATGACGCAGGGCCTGCTGCTGTTCGATTCGTCGCAGCGGCTCGTGATCTGCAACCAGCGCTACATCGAAATGTACGGCCTGTCGCGGGAAGTGGTGAAACCCGGCTGCAACTTCCGAGACGTGATCGCCCATCGAAGGGCCACCGGATCCTTCGCGGGCGACGTCGACGCGTTTTGCACCCGTGTCCTGCGCGACGTCGGACTGCGACAGTCCATGGTCATCGAAACGCCCGATGGGCGGTCGATCGAGATCGCCAACGAGCCGCTGGTCGACGGCGGGTGGGTGGCGACGCACGAAGACATCACCGAGCGAAAGCGCACCGAGGCGCGCATCACCCACCTGGCGCATTATGACGCGCTGACCGATCTGCCCAACCGCGCCCTGTTCCATGACCGCCTGAAAAGCGAATTCGCAACACTCACGTCAGGCGCACAATTCGCCGTGCTCTATCTCGACATCGACGAATTCAAGAGCGTCAACGATTCGCTCGGACACCTGATCGGCGACGAACTGCTGAAATCGGTGGCCGACACCCTGCGGCAATGTATCGGGCCGGCAAACTTCGTCGCGCGCCTCGGCGGCGACGAATTCGCGATCATTCAGACCGCGGTCAAGACCATGGCCGACGTGACCGACCTCGCGACCAGGGTGTCCGAGGCGATCCGGGCGCCCCGCGAATGCCTCGATCACCGGGTCAGCACGGACGCCAGCATCGGCATTGCCGTGGCGCCGCAGCACGGCGGCGATTTCGACCAGATCCTGAAGAACGCGGACCTCGCGATGTATGCCGCCAAAGCCGCCGGACGCCGCACTCATCGGTTCTTCGAGCCCGAGATGGACGCCAGGGCCAGGGCGCGTCGCAGCCTGGAAATGGACCTGCGTCAGGCGATCAATGGCGGCGGCGGGTTCGAGGTTCAATATCAACCCTGCGTCAGCCTTCGCGACGACCGGATAACCGGCTGCGAGGCACTGTTGCGCTGGCGCCACCCCGAGCGCGGCTTGATCTCACCAACCGAGTTCATTCCGATCGCGGAAGACACCGGGCTGATCATTCAGCTCGGCGAGTTTGTCCTAGCCACGGCCTGCGCTGAAGCCGCGACCTGGCCCGACCACATCAGCCTCGCGGTCAACGTCTCGCCGGTGCAGTTCAGGAGCGGCACGTTCGCGCTGAGTATCCTCAGCATGTTGACTGCCTCCGGCCTGCCTGCGAACCGGCTCGAGCTGGAGATCACCGAGGCGGTCCTCATTCGCGATGACGAGGCGGCGCTCGCCATCCTGCATCAGTTGCGCGCCGTCGGTGTGCGCATCGCGCTCGACGATTTCGGCACCGGCTATTCCTCGCTGAGCTACCTGCACAGGTTCCCATTCGACAAGATCAAGATCGACCGCTGCTTCATCAACGACATCGCCGAGTCCGGCGGATCCGCCAGCATCGTGAAGGCCGTGGTCGATATTGCCGCGGCGCGCAACATGATCACCACCGCGGAAGGCGTCGAGACCGAGCAGCAGCGCGAAATTCTGCGCGCCCTCGGCTGCTCTGAAATGCAGGGCTGGCTGTTCAGCGCGGCCAGGACTGCCGCCGACATCCGGCAGCTCTTCTCGCACCGCGAAAAATCCGTCGCCGTCGCCTGAGCTGGCGACCACGCGCCGGCCCGTCCTGCTTCAGGATACCTTGCCGGGATCGCGCAGGCCGTTCTGCCAGGTCGATGGCCGGGTGCCGAAGCCGCGTTTATCGCGTGCGCCGAGCCAGTAGCCGAACTGCGGCGGTACGTTGCGGAAAGGTCCCTCGACGCCCAGTTTCAGCGCGGCGTCCATCGGCCAGTTCGGGTTGTTGAGGATCTCGCGGCCGACTGCGATCAGGTCGGCCTGTCCATCGCGCAAGATCTGCTCGGCCTGATCACCGTGGATGATCAGGCCGACCGCCATGGTCATGATTCCGGCGTGGCGTTTCACATACTCCGACAGCGGCACCTGATAGCTGTACCTGATTTCCTTGCCCAGGATCGGCGCCACGTCGGTGATGCCGCCGGACGAGCAGTCGATCACGTCGACTCCCTTTGGCTTCAGAATCCTTGCCAGATGCGCGCTCTGTTCAGGACCCCAGCCAGCATTGTCCTCCACGGAAAGGCGGACAAACAAAGGCTTGTGGTCGGGCCAGTGCACCCGCACCGCTTCCGTCACCTCCGTGACAAAACGCATCCGGTTCAGTTCGGAACCGCCATATTCGTCCGAACGCTGGTTGGATTTCTCCGAGAGAAATTCGTGCACGAGATAGCCGTGCGCGCCGTGCAGCTCCAGCACGTCGAAGCCGGCCGCATCGGCGCGCCGCGCCGCTTCGCCCCAGGCCTGCACCAGGTCCTTCACCTCGTGCCGCTCCAGCGCGCGGGGCGCCGGCCATTTCTCGCTATGCGCGATAGCGCTCGGCGCCACCGGCGTCCATTCGTCCCAGTCGTCGATCTCGGGCGTGCGCTGCAGCGGCCGGTCGCCTTCCCACGGCCGGGTGGCGCGCGCCTTGCGGCCGGAATGGCCGAGCTGGATGCCGGCCACGGCGTTCTGCTGCTTGATGAACTTGACGAGACGTCCGAGCGGCTCGACGAACTTGTCGTCCCAGATGCCGAGATCGCCGACCGTGCCGCAGCCCCGCCGCTCCACCTTGGTCGACTCCACGATGACAAGCCCGGCGCCGCCGGCCGCGAATTTACCGGCATTCATCAGATGCCAGTCAGTCGGAAATCCCTTGATGGCGGAGTACTGGTGCATTGGCGGCACCACGATGCGGTTCTTCAGCTCGACACCGCGGATGGTCAGCGGTGAAAACAGCAGCGTTTCGGACATGAAGCAATTCCTCGGTCGGATTTTTCCGGCTGGAGCTGGCGGTGTTCTTGGCGGTCTAAGGATATACCCGCTTGCAGCGGGCGGCAAAGCCTCGTCTTGGCCCTACTTCTTGACCGTCTCTTGCAGCAGCTTGATGCCCGCCGCGAGCGCGCCTTGCATCAGCAGCGTGTCGACGCCATAGGCGATCATGCGAAAGCCCTTGGCACGGAAGTCGCGCGCCCACTTCTCGTCGCCGGCGAGAAAGCCTGGCGTCTTGCCGTGTTTCTTGCAGGCTTTGACCAGGGTATCGACGGCCGCATGGAATTTGGGATTGTCGAACTGCCCCGGGATACCCAGGAAATTCGTCAGGTCGAAGTGGCCGAGCCAGACCACGTCGACGCCTTCGACCGCCGCGATCGCATCGACGTTCTCGATGCCCTTCGCAGTCTCGACCAGCACGATCACCATCGTGCGCGCGTTGGCCTCGGCGATCTTGTCGGTCACGGCGCCACCCGAATAGTCATCGTGTGCCGCGACACTGAACGCCGCGCCGCGACGCCCGGCCGGCGGATATCTCGTGCAGTCCACGATCGCCTTCGCCTGCTCGGCCGTCTCAACCATCGGCACCATGATACCCATCGCGCCGATGTCGAGCGCACGTGCGATGTGGTGATAGGCGTCCGAGGGAACGCGCACGAGAGGCACGAGGTCGAGCCCGCGGCAGCACGCAAACTGTGCCTTCATCGTCTCGAAGCCGACGCCCGAATGCTCCATGTCATAGAGAATGAATTCGGCGCCGGCCTCCCGGCAGATCGCGGGATAGCCTGATGTGAAGAACTCGAACGCCATCGTGCCGAACGCACAGCCGCCAGCCGCCAGTCGCGGCTTCAATGGATTGGGACGCAACGGATTCCCCCCGGAGTGCTTTTGTTCACGGGAGCATACATGCGCGCAGTGGGGATCGAAAGCGTCTCCTCTTGAACACCCCGGCTTCGCGTGATTATCTGCATCGATACCGGGTCATCGGCAACCGCCCGGTCAGCTGCGCGCAGCCAAGTGTTGTCTCGCTCCGTCGGCGGAGCTGAGACATGGTCAGCGGCTCGATGAAAACTCCTCCGGATATTCTCTGTCTGTACGCCGCCCGCGCGCTGCGCGGCTTCGGCGACGGCTTTGCGATCATCATCCTGCCGGTTTACCTGACGGCGGTCGGCTTCAGTCCGCAGGCGATCGGCATCGTCGCCAGCGCGTCGCTGCTGGGAACCGCCGTCCTGACATTGCTCACCGGCTTCATCGCGCCCCGGTTCGAGCTGCGAAGTCTGTTTCTTGCCGGCGCAGGCCTGATGGTTTTCACCGGCCTGGTGTTTCCGGCGGCCGAGACCATTGCGTTTGTGCTGCTCATCGCCTTCATCGGCAGCATCAATCCTTCCGGCGGCGATTCCGGCATGCTGGTTCCGCTCGAACACGCGCTGCTGACCCGGGAGACCGCCGCCCGCGACCGCACTGCCAGCTTCGCCCGCTACAGCCTGATCGGCGCGCTGACCGCCGCGGTCGGATCGCTGGCGGCGGCCCTGCCGGAGCACCTCGCCTCCTTGGGCTGGTCGAGGCTGTCAGCCATCAAGTCGATGTTCTATCTGTATGCCGCGCTGGGCCTGGCAGCGGCGTTGCTCTACCGCAGGCTTCCGCGCGACCACAGCCATGTCGCCAGCGCGCCGAAGACCGCGCTGGGGCCATCGAAAGGCATCGTCTACCGGCTCGCGGCACTGTTCAGCCTGGACGCTTTTGCGGGCGGCTTTGTCGTGCAGTCGCTGCTGGCGCTGTGGCTGTTCCAGCGTTTCAACCTGTCTCTGGAGGCGGCGAGCGTCTACTTCTTCGCCTCGAGCCTGCTCGGTGCGATCTCGTTTCCGGTAGCCGCCTGGCTCGCAGGGCGCATCGGCCTGATCAACACCATGGTTTTCACCCACATCCCCTCCAGCCTCTGCCTGATCGCGGCGGCGTTTTCGTCGGACCTGACCGTGGTACTGACGCTGCTGCTGGTGCGGTCGGCGCTGTCGCAGATGGACGTGCCGACGCGGTCGTCCTACGTCATGGCCGTGGTGACGCCGGCCGAGCGCACCGCGGCGGCCAGCGTCACCGCGGTGCCGCGCAGCCTCGCCTCGTCAATCAGCCCCGCCATCGCCGGCTTCATGCTGGCCGGGCCGTTTGCGGGCCTGCCGCTGGTGGTGTGCGGCTGCCTCAAGATCGGCTACGATCTGGCGCTGCTGCGGATGTTCCGGCACACCAAGCCGCCGGAAGAGGCTTGAAGCATGGCTTGGCCACTTCGCACCGTCGGGGCGGAGTATTCTCCCGATTCCATTTTCAGACAGCCAGACCGATTTCACAAAACATCCGCGCTGGCGGCGCGATACGCCCGATAGCCCGAGCGCCAGGTCCGCTATCGGACGCCCTGCAGACCCGCAACTTGACATAGCGCCATGTCGGCTTCGCGCCCCGAGGGCGGGGAACGCCCGCCCAAGTATAATGCCGCATGACACCTGCGCTGCCCGGAGTTACGCTAAGCCCGTCTGATCAAGCGATCGCGAATGCCGAGAATTTCGAGGACGTTGGGGAGAACCCCGCGTGCAGTATGGAATTTGGAGCTGCTGCCTAATCTAACGCCGAAAATCACCTGCGGCTTTTCTCGATGGACACGGAACATGACTACGTTTGCTACCGGGCTGCAATCGGGCAACGCTCCATCGGATCCGGCGAGTTCCGATTTATCGGCCTGGTCCCTGAAAGACTTCATCGAAACTACGCCGTCTTGCATGGCGATGTTCGATACGCAGATGCGCTATCTTGCCGTGAGCCCTCGATTCCTGATCGACAATGAGATCGAGGGAGAAACACAGCAGTCGATTGTCGGTCGCTCTGTTTTTGATTTCCGCAGCGCGACCGACAAGGCCCGGGAAACCAATCACCGCGTGCTTTCAGGCGAGACAATCACCAAGAGCGATTTTTGCTTTCGACGCTCCGATGGAACGGTGACCTGGATGCGCTGGCATATGCAGCCATGGCGCCAGCCGGATCGAAGTGTCGGCGGCGCAGTGCTTGCGATGGAGATAGTCACGGCCCCCAACGAGTCCGCGGAGAGGCTTGCAGCCAGTGAATCGCTGCTGCGCCTCAGTCAGGAAGCGGGCCATATCGGAAGCTACGACTGGGATATCGGCGGCGGCCCCAATCTGTGGTCCGACGAGCAATGCCGCCTGCACGGCATCGAGCCATCCGGGGCGCGGTCGATTTCGATCGATGAATGGCGCAACCTGATGCACCCCGATGACCTGCCCGTTATCGAGCAAAGGCTCGCTGACATCATCGAAACAGGAGGGTCCGGGGAACTCGAGCATCGCATCAGGGGCCCGAACGGAGTGCGCTGGATCTACAGTCGCGGACAGATCGTTCGTGAACCGGGAAAGCCGACGCGTCTGATCGGAATCAACATGGACATAACCGAGCGCCGGAAACTTGAAGATGACTTGCGCGAATTGACGCGGACGCTGGAGCAGCGTGTCGAGCAAGAGGTTGCAGCCAGGGAAGCTGCGCAGATCAAGCTGGCGCATGCGCAGAAAATTCGATCGATCGGCGAATTCACAGGCGGAGTTGCTCATGACTTCAACAACCTGCTGACGGTCATCACGGGGTCGATCGACACGCTTGCGGAGGGCGTTGCCGACCGCCCGCAGTTGGCGGCGATCGTTCAAATGATCGGATCGGCCGCCGACCGTGGCGCCAAACTGACCTCGAATCTACTTGCGTTCGCACGAAAGCAGCCGCTGCGGCCCCGCAGCACAGACGTCGAGGCGCTGATCGCGACGACGAGCGACCTGCTCACGTCGGTGCTCGGCCGCCAGATCGAGATCAATTATATCAAGCGAGGCTATGTCGGTACCGTGTTCGTCGATCCGGATCAGCTGTCGTCGGCACTGGTCAATCTGGGTATAAACGCGCGCGATGCCATGCCAAACGGAGGCCGATTGACGATCGATGCCGATACGGTTGCGATCGATCAGGACGAGGCTGCCCTCCGGGACCTTTCTGCCGGTGGTTATGTTGCCATCAGCATCACGGATACGGGAACCGGCATCGACAAAGCCATTCAGAGCAAGATCTACGAACCCTTTTTCAGCACCAAAGGTATCGGCGAAGGCACCGGGCTGGGTCTCAGCATGGTGTACGGATTCGTCAAGCAGTCTGGCGGCCACATCGACTTCGAAACCGTTGAGGGCAAGGGAACGACGTTCAGGCTGTATCTTCCGACATCCGAGCATCCGCCCTCGCTTGCTTCCGACAATTTGCGAAAACGGCTTCCTCGCGGCCACGAGACGATCCTCTGCGTCGAAGACGATGCCATCGTTCGGGATTTTGTCACACAGCAACTTCAGGCGCTGGGATACCAGACAATCGCCGTAAGCAACGCGACGGAGGCATTGGAAGAGGTGCGCAGTGGACCCCCGATCGATCTGGTGTTCACGGACATCGTGATGCCTGGATCGATGGACGGCTGGAAACTGGCCGAGCTCATCTTGCAGATGCGACCTGGGACCAGGGTGATCTATACGACCGGGTATTCCGATGTCAGCTCAGAACGGCTCGGCTCAGACGCGGGGATACTGCTTCTCGAAAAACCTTACCGACTGTCACGTCTTGCAGAAGTAGTTCGACATGCCATCGACAGTCCCGCACCGATCCCGGGAGATCAATGACGGCCGTTGCCCGCTTCGCCGGTTTTTCGTAGACCACTGCCATGACCTCATTCCCGCTCCCCCCCGCGTCCGCCGATGCGCTGCTGTTCGATCTCGGCCGTGTGGTGCTCGATATCGACTTCAACAAGGCGCTCGCCTGCTGGGCCGGTCACGTCGGCTGTGCGACTGCCGACCTCGCCGCGCGCTTTGTCCGCGCGGAAGCCTATCGGCACCATGAAGTCGGCGAAATCGGCGATGCGGCGTATTTCGAAAGCCTGCGCCAGTCGCTCGGCGTCAAGCTGTCCGACTCGCAACTGCTGCAAGGATGGAATGCGATCTTCGTCGGAGAAATGCCCGGGATCGCCGCTCTGCTGTCACGCGCCTCGCAACGCCTGCCACTCTACGCCTTTTCCAACACCAACAACGCCCATGTCGAGTATTTTCCGGTCGCTTACGCCGATGTGCTCGGCCATTTCCGCGAAATGTTTCTGTCGTCCACGATCGGGCTTCGGAAACCGGACGCCGCAGCCTATGATCACGTGGTAAGGGCGATCGGCGTGCCGGCACAGCGTATCGTGTTTTTCGACGACCTGACCGAGAATATCGACGGCGCAAGAGCGCGAGGCCTGACCGCGGTTCACGTGACGTCGACGAACGATGTGGCAAAAGCGCTGGCTGCGCTCGGGATTTAGGAGCTCTTATCGTGGCGCTGATGCCGGTCGCCGACGCCCTTGCCGCCATACTGGCCGGTGCCGAGCCGCTGCCCGAGGAGATGGTCGCGCTGGACTCAGGCCATCACCGCGTGCTGGCGCGCGATGTCGCGGCCTTGCGCACCCAGCCGCCGCGGGCGATGTCGGCGATGGACGGCTATGCGGTGCGCTCGGCCGACGCTGCCCAAGTGGCGGCTCGGCTCAAGGTGATCGGCGAGGTCGCGGCCGGCCGGCCGTTCGACAGACCGGTAGGCGCCGGCGAAGCGGTGCGGATCTTTACGGGCGGCGTGATCCCCGACGGGGCCGACGCCGTCATCATCCAGGAAGATACCGTGGTCGAGGGCGGGGGCATCACCATCACCGAGGCCGCTCGCCCGGGACGGCATATCCGTCCCGCCGGCATCGACTTCTGTGAGGGCGACGTACTGCTGGCGCGCGGGACGCGCCTCACCGACCGCGATCTCTCGCTCGCCGCGGGCATGAACCATCCCGAAATTCCGGTGCGCCGCCGGCCCAAAGTGGCGATGCTCGCCACGGGCGACGAACTGGTGATGCCGGGCGCAACCCCCGGCCCCGGACAGATCGTCTATTCCAACGGCTATGCGCTGCGGGCGCTGGCCCGGCATGAAGGCGCCGAGACCATCGATCTGGGCATCGCCGCCGACACCATCGAGGCCACCACGGATGGTATCCGCCGCGCCCGCGACTGCGGCGCCGACATCCTCATCACCATGGGCGGCGCCTCGGTCGGCGACCATGATCTGGTCAAGCGCTCGTTGGAGGCCGAGGGCGTCGCCATGACGTTCTGGCGGATCGCGATGCGTCCGGGCAAACCGATGATGCACGGCCGGCTGGGCGCGATGCGGGTGATCGGCCTGCCCGGCAATCCGGTGTCGTCCTATGTCTGCGGCTTCCTGTTCTTGGCGCCGCTGATTCGCGCATTGTCCGGGCGCACGGCCGTTCATCACGTCCGCGAAACCGCGCTGCTGGGACGCGATGTCGCCGCCAATGATCTGCGTGAAGACTATCTGCGCGCCCGGCTCGACAGGCGCGCCAACGGCGTCCTGGTCGCCACCCCGGTCAACCATCAGGATAGCTCGCTGCTTGGAAATCTCGCTGCGGCACAGGCCCTCATTGTGCGTACCCCGTTCGCACCGGCAGCCGCCGCCGGCACCGCCGGCGAGATCCTGCGGCTCCCCGACTGAGCCGTCGAGAAACTGTCCTGCCAGGACGGTTCGTTGACGGGAAATTAAGTGGTTGCGGAACACATATGGAACATATAGTGTTCGTTCATGATTTGTTTCGAGGATTACGGCAGACAAATCGGAATTCCGGACTCCTTGGAGCTGCTGAGAACACCGTCGCTCGGAATCGAACGACGCTATCAAACTGGGGATTGGTCGAGATGCTCACGCGCAAACAATACGAACTGCTGCGATTCATCAGCGAACGTCTGAAGGAAGCCGGCGTCCCGCCCTCCTTCGACGAGATGAAGGACGCGCTGGATCTGCGCTCGAAGTCCGGCATACATCGCCTCATCACGGCGCTGGAAGAGCGCGGCTTCATTCGCCGCCTGCCCAATCGCGCCCGCGCCATCGAGGTCATCAAGATGCCCGAGCTTTCGGGCGGCGGCGCCGGCAACGGCCGCCGCGGCTTTACGCCCAGCGTCATCGAAGGCACGCTCGGCAAGGTCCGCAGCGCCAGTTCCGAGAATGACGGCGAGCGTCCGGTCGCGGTACCTGTCATGGGCCGCATCGCCGCGGGCACGCCGATCGAGGCGCTGCAAACCCGCAGCCACACCATCAGCGTACCGCCCGACATGCTTGGTTCGGGCGAACATTACGCACTCGAGGTGCGCGGCGATTCGATGGTGGATGCCGGCATTCTCGACGGCGACATGGCGCTGATCCAGCGCAACGAGACCGCCGAGACCGGCGACATCGTGGTGGCGCTGATCGACGAGGAGGAAGCCACGCTGAAGCGCTTCCGCCGCCGCGGCGCCTCGATCGCGCTGGAGCCCGCCAACACCTCTTACGAAGTCCGCATCCTGCCGCCCAACCGGGTGCGCATTCAGGGCAAGCTGATCGGGCTGTACCGGAAGTATTGACCGGGCACACTTTCCGGAACAGCGGCCCCTCGACCTGCTTGGTTGATTGTGATGGCTGCTCCGATCGGGGCGCGCGTCAGCCAATGGCGACCGCGGTTCCCATGGTCGCGCCGGACGGCGCGCGCGAACGTTCAGCCAAAGACGTCTCACAGGACCTTCTCAACCTTCTCAAACGCATTTGTGATCGGGCCCATCGGCCGAGGCCGCAGAATTGCCCACAACTGGGCAAACCCTTCCAACGTCCACTCTGATAGAGGCCTGCGCCTCTCAGCGGCGCGGGTTGGCTATCTCAAACGAGGAGCAATCCGATGTGTGACTACAGTCTGCACGCAGTGGCGTCGCGCCCCGCCAAAGTTGGGGAGACGCTGATCACGACGACCTTCCGAGGTACCTCGACGCGGGGTTTCGCGTCGGAAAGCGAGCCCGCGGTAGCGGTCTGCATGCTTCCCGGAACCGAACTTGCGTTCGCCGAAAACGTCAAATACGACAATCGATGGATTTGGACCAAATCCACCGATTTCCGGGTGGGGAAACTCGGCGTAATAGAACCGAGTGTTTCGCAACGTCACCATGACGCGATCGAGTTCCCGGATGGGAGTCATGTGCTCGTGACACAGCTCTGTGAGGGCCAGCGCGTGACCGTGTTGCAATTGCCGGTGGCGCAGCAGGGGCCGGCACATGTCCGTCCGGCGATCGAGACGCCGACCGCGACGCCGATCTCCGCCGGTTGACCGGTTGAACGTCATGCCGACATCCGCCGGGTGACGGCCCGGCGGCGACCGCTCGCCAAGGGGGACGTAATTGATCGGCAAGGTCACATGGCAAAGGGTCGGACGGGTCACCGAACCCGGTCGCTACATGTTCACGTTCGGCTGGGTCAACATTTCAGCGGAAGATCTCGCGATCTGGAAGCAGTTCCCCGACGCGTCGTTTGCGCTGGTCAGGATGCTGACTGCGGACGGCGAGGACGAATTTCACCTCGGGGCCTTTGATCCCGGTGATCCCGACGACCATCCATCGCTCGGCGGCTGATGCGGCTTGCCCTCATTCTTCCGCGGGCCAGTCGGCTTCCGCCGGCGTCGCATCGACCGCGCGCGGCTCCGCCGGGCGGGCCAGGCTTGGCCCGTCTTCGGCATCGGCAGCCGCCGCCGGCGACCATGGCCGGTCGATGCCGCGGGGCCGGACGGCGTCGACTTTAAAGCCGTCACCGCTTCGCCGCAGCGCAAGCGCGCCCTGCCTTCGCAGACGATCCTGGTCGACCACGAGCGCGCCGCAGACCGGCGGCACCGGCCGCGCCGTCACCAGCAGCGCCGCGCGCTCGCAATCGTCTCCCAGAGCGTCCGGGCGCAGCGCCAGCGCGACCAGCCCGCCGTCCCCCATCGGCGCCACGCAGCCGGTCCGATCGCATGATACGCCCTGCGACAGCGAGGGATCGGCCGGCTGCCGGCCGTCGGCGTCGGCCGCAAGCCATCCTCTGAAGAGAAAACTGTCCCTTGTACCGCTTGTGGAGGTGCGGATCAGATGCAGACGCCCGTCCCGGCCGCGGACGCCGACGTTGTGGCCGTCCGCGGATATCAGGATGTCCGGTTGCGGCGTCACCAGCGCCCAGACGACCGCCAGCACCAGCGCTGCCGCCCCGCTCCAGCGCAGCGGCGTGCGCAGCAGGCCGAGCAGAATGATGCCAAGACTGGCCGCGACCAGCGGCCCGGTCCCGAACGCGGCGATGCGGCCGACCGCGCCGGGCAACGCGGCGACCCATTGCGCGACCGCGACCATCCAGCCAATGCCCCACCCCATCAGGTGCCAGAAGGCGCCGTCGAATCCGAACGGCATCGCGACCAGCCCAAGCAGGCCCGCCGGCATCACCAACGCCGACACCACCGGCATCGCCGCCAGATTGGCCAGTACGCCATAGGGGGTCACCCGGTGAAAGTGAAAGGCGGCATAGGGCATGGTCGCGAGCCCCGCCACCAGCGAGGCCAGCGCCAGCATCGCGATTTCGCGGCCGCCCCACAGCGCCGCCCGCGCGGTCGCGGAGTTGTCGGGCGCGGCGAACAGATGAGGCATGCCGATCTGGATCAGCGCCACCAGCCCCAGCGTCGCCGCGAACGACATCTGGAAGCTCGGATGCACCAGCGATTCCGGCGCAATCGTGAGCACGATCATCGCCGCCACCGCGAGGGTGCGGAAGGTCACGGCGCGGCGGTCGACCATGATGGCGATCAGCACCACCGCGGTCATGAAGAACGAGCGTTGGGTGGCGACCTCGGCGCCGGACAGCAGCAGATAGAACGCGGCGGCCACAAGAGCTGCGGCGGCCGACCATTTCTTGATCGGAAAGCCGGTGGCGAGGTGCGGGATCAGCGCCAGCAGCGCGCGGACCGCGAAGAACACCACGCCGGCGACGACAGCCATGTGGTAACCGGAAATCGAAAGCACGTGGCCGAGTCCGGAGACGAACATCGCATCGTTGACCGGCGGCGAGATGGCGTCGCGGCGCCCCGTCAGCAGGGCGGTGGCGATGGCGCGGCGGTCGCCATCGAGTACTGTTCGGACACGCGCATCGATCGCATCGCGCAAACCCTGCATGAAAGCGGCGTAGCGCAGTGACAGCCCGCCGCCGTCCGGCGGCTGCGCCGTCCTGATCGCGCCCATCACGAAACCCGAGGCGCCGATGCCGGCAAAATACATGTCGCGGCCGAAATCGTAGGCGCCCGGCCGCAGCGGCGCCGGCGGTGGCTGCAGCCGCGCCTTCAGTTCGACGAAGCTGCCGACCGCCGGCGCGGTGCCCTTGCGCACCGACAGCCGCACCCGCTCCAGTCTTGTCAGCCCGCGCGGGCTCTCCATCGAGGTGACGCGCAGGACGAAGCGGTCGGTGCGCTCGCGGATGTCGCGGGTTTCGACGAAGCCCGACATCGACACGGCATACATCGGCCTCGCCAATACGCCATGCGTGACCCGCGCGGTCTTCCAGGTCGCCACCGCAAAGCCGGCGGCGACGGTGGCGACCATCATGATGACCGGAAACACTCGGTGCCGCCGCAGCAGGAACGCAGCGAGGCACAGCACGATCGCCGCGACCGCGGCAACCGGCAGCACCGGCTCGCGTTCCGCGGCAAAATAGCAGGCGATCCCGGTGCCGAAGGCGACGGGCACCCAGGGCAACAGACGCCCGGCGCCGGCCTCAGCGCGGATCCAGGCGCGGAGCTTTTCGACAACGGACGGCCACGCAGCAAAACCTGACGGCGCAAGGCCGCCCGCCTGCGCCGCCCCGCGCGGCGGCCAGGTGCCGGCAAAACCCTGCGTCCGAGCCCGGCCCCGCTCCGCCATCGGCACACCTTGCGATCCCGACGTTGGCAGCCTGCCCCCGCGGAAACCGTGAGGCTACCGGACGCAGAGGCCGGCCGGGAACCGGAACGGATGCAGAATCCTTAACCTTTGCTAACCGCCGCGGCGCTAGAATTGCCGAATCAAACGGGGCCCGGCCATGTCGCACAGCATCATGCTTTTCGCTTCCGTCACCGTCGCGCTCGCGGCCAGCGCGTGGCCCGCCGATGCCGCCGATCTGTCGACCCACAGTCGGCTCGGCGCGATCTTCGCGGAGCCCGTGGTGGTGGCGCCCCGGATCGTCTACCAGACGGTCCGGGACGAGCCCCCGATCGTTCCCTACAATCTGTTGCCCAATCCGCCATGGAACCGGGGCAACTACAATTACGGCTCGTCGTGGTCATTCTACTATCCCGGCCCATATTACGGCGGCCCTTATGGTCTCGATGGCCCGCGTCTGCCCTATGTCTGCGGGTTCTACGGCTATTGCTGAGATTTTCGAGCGCGTGCATCTGCCGCTAGATCAGCGCCGCCTTCGATGAAACGTGGTGGCTGACGATTTTCCAGTCGCCGTCTTCGCGGACGATCACCCAGGTGAGCTTGACCGAAAGCTTCGGGGCGCCATCGACATCGAACGCGGCGATGGCCGCAAAATTGATCAGGTCAGGATTGACCTGCGCCGTGCGGACGCCCGTAAAGCGGACGGCGCGTGAATTCCATTTCGGCAGGCCCTTGAAATACGCCGCCACACCGTCCCGGCCGTGATACAGCGTCGGGTTCGAGCCGAAGAACAATGCGTGCCTCGAATAGAGTGACGCCTGCGCCTCCGGATCGAATTTGCTGAAGGTATCGGCCCATCTCGACATGATGTCGGACGCAATGTCGTCGGCAGCGCTTGGCATTCGGACGTTCCCTCGATCAGTTCGCGTCAGCCCTTGCCGCCGACTTCCTTGGCAAAAGTATCGCGCAGCCCGATCGTGCGGGTGAACACCGGATGATCTGGCGTCGAATCCGCGTCACGGACAAAATAGCCCTGACGCTCGAACTGCACCACGTCGGAAGAATTGGTCGCCGCGATCGCGGGCTCGATCCGCGCATCGGCCAGCACTTCCAGCGACTGCGGATTGAGGTCCGCGACGAAGTTGGCGGCGTCTGGATTGGGCTTTGCGAACAGCGGATGGTAGATGCGGATTTCCGCCGGCAGCGACTGCGCGGCCGACAACCAATGCATGGTCGCCTTGACCTTGCGGCCGTCTGGCGCGTTGCCGCCGCGGGTGGCGGGATCGTAGCTGCAGCGCAGTTCGACGACCTCGCCGGCCGCGTCCTTGATCACGCCGGTGCACTTGATGAAATAGGCGTAGCGCAAGCGCACTTCGGTGCCGGGCGAGAGCCGAAAGAACTTCTTCGGCGGATTCTCCATGAAGTCGTCACGCTCGATATAGAGTTCGCGGCCGAACGCGATCTTTCGGGTGCCCGCCGCCGGATCGTCCGGGTGATTGACGGCATCCAGTTCCTCGCTCCGGCCATCGGGATAGTTCTCGATCACGACCTTCAAGGGCCGCAGCACCGCCATGCGGCGCAGCGACGACTTGTTGAGCAGCTCGCGGATGCAGAATTCCAGCATGCCGACGTCAACCACACTGTTGGCCTTGGCGACGCCGATGCGCTTGACGAATTCGCGGATCGCCGCCGGCGGCACCCCGCGCCGCTTCAATCCGGCGATGGTCGGCATCCGCGGGTCGTCCCAGCCGGCGACATGGCCGCCGCGCACAAGCTCGGTCAGCACCCGCTTCGACAGCAGCGTATAGGTCAGGTTCAGCCGGGCGAATTCATACTGCCGCGGCTTGGAGGGCACCGGCAGCCGGTCGAGCAGCCACTCGTAGAGCGGCCGGTGGTCCTCGAATTCCAGCGTGCAGATCGAATGGGTGATGCCCTCGATCGCGTCGGACTGCCCGTGCGCGTAGTCGTAGCTCGGATAGATCGACCAGGCGTCGCCGGTGCGCGGATGGGTGGCGTGCAGGATGCGGTAGAGCACGGGGTCGCGCAGGTTGATATTGCCGGACGACATGTCGATCCTGGCGCGCAGCACCCGCGCGCCGTTGGGGAATTCGCCGGCCTTCATGCGGCGGAACAGATCGAGGTTCTCCTCGATCGAGCGGTCGCGAAACGGACTGTTCCTGCCGGGCTCGGTCAGGGTACCCCGTGCCAGCCGTATCTCCTCCTGCGACTGGTCGTCGACATAGGCGTGGCCGTCCCGGATCAGGCCCTCGGCCCACTGGTACAGCCGCTCGAAATAATCAGAGGCGTAATAGAGGTCGGTTCCCCAGTCGTAACCGAGCCAGCGCACGTCGGCCTGAATCGAATCGATGTATTCCTGCTCTTCCCTGGTCGGATTGGTGTCGTCGAACCTGAGGTGGCAGCGGCCTGCGAATTCCTGCGCGATGCCGAAATTGAGTGCGATCGACTTGGCATGGCCGATATGCAGATAGCCGTTCGGCTCCGGTGGAAAGCGCGTGACAATCTCGCGGTATTTCCCGGTGTCGAGGTCGGCCTGGACGATGTCGCGAATGAAATCGCGGCCAGTCTCTGCCGCTGCGGTTTCTGCTGTCATGCTCGTTCCCGTTCGGAATCAGTGGACCTTCTGCCAAATCCACCGGCGCCGAGGAAGGCCTCAAGGCAGGCTTCAGGGAAGGCTTTAGTTATGCCCGGTTCCTGCTATACACCACCGCGCCTCGCGCAACCCCTTATCGTCCCCGAATTGCAGATGTAATGCCCGATTCCGTGGTCACCCGCTTTGCCCCCTCGCCGACCGGCTTTCTCCACATCGGAGGCGCCCGCACGGCGCTGTTCAACTGGCTTTACGCCAGGAAACACGGCGGCAGGATGCTGCTGCGGATCGAGGATACCGACCGGGAGCGCTCGACCGAGCCTGCGATCAAGGCGATTCTGGACGGGCTGAAATGGTTGGGGCTCGATTGGGACGGCGACGTCATCTACCAGTTCACCAGGGCCGCGCGCCACCGCGAGGTGGCGGAACAGCTGCTTGCCAGCGGCAAGGCCTATCACTGCTACGCGAGCTCGGACGAACTGACCGCGATGCGCGAGAAAGCCCGCGCCGAGGGCCGCACCCGGCTCTATGACGGGCTGTGGCGCGACCGCGACCCGAAGGATGCGCCCCCCGGCATGAAGCCGACCATCCGGCTGAAGGCGCCGCAGGCGGGCGAAACCGTGATCGAGGACCAGGTCCAGGGCCGCGTGGTCTGGCAGAACGAGAACCTCGACGACCTCGTCCTGCTGCGCGGCGACGGCAACCCGACCTATATGCTCGCGGTGGTGGTCGACGATCACGACATGGGCGTCACCCACGTGATCCGGGGCGACGATCACCTGATCAACGCCGCGCGCCAGAAGCAGATCTACGACGCGCTGGAATGGGACCTTCCGAGCATGTCCCATATTCCCCTGATCCATGGCCCCGATGGCTCGAAGCTTTCAAAACGCCACGGCGCGCTGGGGGTGGAAGCCTACCGCTCGCTCGGATACCTGCCGGCGGCGCTGCGCAATTACCTTGTTCGGCTCGGCTGGAGCCACGGCGACCAGGAGATATTCTCGACGCAGGAAATGATCGACGCCTTCGACCTCCAGGGGATCGGGCGATCGGCGGCGCGGTTCGACCTCGCCAAGCTGGAAAACCTCAACGGTCATTATATCCGCCACGCCGACGATTCCGCGCTGGTCGCCATGTTCGAGGACGTGCTGGACCATGTGCCGGACCGCTCCAATCTCAAGGCCAAGCTCAACGACACCACGCGGGCGCAGTTGCTGCAGGCGATGCCGAGCCTGAAGGAGCGCGCCAAGACGCTGATCGAATTGATCGACAGCGCCTATTTCATCTTCGCCGACCGCCCGCTTGAGATCGAGTCCAGAGCGGCGGCGCTGCTGACGCCGGAAAACCGCGTGCTGATCGGCAAGCTCAAGCTCGCGCTCGAGCCGGTTTCGCCGTGGACTTCGCAAACCACAGAAGCTGCGATGCGCGCATTCGCGGAAGCCAACAACCTCAAGCTTGGCGCGGTGGCCCAGCCGCTTCGGGCGGCATTGACCGGCCGTGCCACATCGCCGGGAATTTTCGACGTGCTGGCGGTGCTGGGACGGCAGGAATGCCTTGCCCGGCTCGACGACCAGGCCCCCGCATAAGGTGGTATGCAGGCTCGCCGTGGCCGTCTTGCAGTGCAAACGGCAATAAGCTACCCATTTCCGAGGTACTCCAGAATCCCGGTTTCCAGCGCCAGCCAACGTGTTTTGGCGCCCCCGGCCGCCGGTTTTCGCAACGATCTCATCGGGGACGACACGATGGACGCAACATCCAACAAGAAAACTGCCACGCTGACGGTCGGCAACAAGACCTATGATTTTCCGATCTTGAGCGGCACGGTTGGACCCGATGTCATCGACATCGCCAAGCTCTACGCCCAGGCCGGCATGTTCACCTATGATCCCGGCTTCACCTCGACCGGCAGCTGCCAGTCCAAGATTACCTATATCGACGGCGACGCCGGCATCCTCGAGTACCGCGGCTATCCCATCGAGCAACTGGCGGAAAAAGGCGACTTCCTGGAAACCTGCTACCTGCTGCTCTACGGCGATCTGCCGAACGCGGCGCAGAAGGCGGATTTCGACAACCGCGTGATCCATCACACCATGGTTCACGAGCAGATGGCCCGCTTCTTCCAGGGCTTTCGCCGCGATGCTCATCCGATGGCGATCATGGTGGCGGCGGTCGGCGCGCTGGCGGCGTTCTATCACGACTCCACCGACATCAACGATCCGCGGCAGCGCATGATCGCCTCGATGCGCATGATCGCCAAGATTCCGACGCTGGCGGCGATGGCCTTCAAATACACCATCGGTCAGCCCTTCATGTATCCCAAGAACTCGCTCTCCTTCGCCGAGAACTTCCTGCATATGTGTTTCGCCGTGCCGTGCGAGGATTACCAGATCAATCCGGTTCTGGCGGATGCGCTCGACAAGATCTTCATCCTGCATGCCGACCACGAGCAGAACGCCTCGACCTCGACGGTACGCATCGCCGGCTCCTCCGGCGCCAATCCGTTCGCCTGCATCGCCGCCGGCATCGCCTGCCTGTGGGGCCCGGCGCATGGCGGCGCCAATGAAGCCGCGCTGGCGATGCTGGCCGACATCGGCACCGTCGACAAGATTCCCGACTTCATCAAGCGGGTGAAGGACAAGAACAGCGAAGTCCGCCTGATGGGTTTCGGCCACCGCGTCTACAAGAACTACGATCCGCGCGCCAAGATCATGCAGAAGATGTGTCACGCGGTGCTGGCGGAAACCGGGCACGGCGACGATCCGATGCTGAAGGTCGCGCTGGAACTGGAAAGGATCGCGCTCAGCGACCAGTATTTCATCGACCGCAAGCTTTATCCGAACGTGGATTTCTATTCCGGTATCACGCTGAAGGCGATGGGTTTCCCGACCTCGATGTTCACCGTGCTGTTCGCGGTCGCGCGCACCGTCGGCTGGATCAGCCAGTGGAGCGAGATGATCGAGGACCCGCAGCAGAAGATCGGCCGACCGCGCCAGCTCTACACCGGCGTCGCCCGTCGCGACTACGTCGCGATCGACAAGCGAAAGTAAGCACGCGAGCGTAGCGAGCATTTGAAAGCCGGATGCGTTCACCGCATCCGGCTTTCTGATTCCGAATCGTGGATGGGTAACGGGCGCTGGTCTGCCCTCCAAGCAAGCCGCTCGCTACGGCGCTACCTACGCCCGGTCGGCGTGAAACGCCCGGTTCATCCGCCCCGCGTCCTCGAGCGCCGCGATCGTCCGCAATGCGATATCGCGCATCAACCCGATCTCGGTCATATCCCGTCCGTCGGCGAGCGCCTTTGCGACGATCGCGAGTTCGCGCCAGCACAGATCGGCCTCCGGAGGAGCCTCGCGCATCCATAGAGCCGTGCGCAAGACAATGTCGGCCCATCGGTCACGACGGCGTGCAATGACGCTCTGCAAAAGATAGGTAGCAAGTTTCGCGCGATCACGGCCACGCGCGCTCTCCACCGCTTCAGCGATCTGCGGGTCGTCCTCAAACCACGATTGTACAACGGCTTCGAGATCGTCCAATTCGTCGCTCTTCCGCAATACCGATGCGAGCGCGGCGGGCTCGCACATCGCCTTCGGCAGTTCGCCGATCAGCTCGGCGAGCGCCTCACCGAAGTCCAAACGCGCAGGCTGCCAGTCGGCACCGCCGATCGTCTCGGCGACCTGGAGCAGGCCGAACGGAGGCGCTCCCACGTTCTCGATGCTGATCGCCAAGTGGTGCGCTACGGTCCGGTCGAGATATGAACGGGAGACGGCAAGTTTAGGGGTGTCCATCCCGGCGGCGGCGAGGCTCATCTCGATCCGGCGGCGCGATTCCGGCTCGCCGCTCCAGGCATCGGCAATCCCGCCTTTGATCAGGAGTGACGAGATCCGCTTTTTCCGTCCTGCTGGCGATATCAGCAGGAATCCTTGCGCTGCGGCGCCGTCGACGGCCGTGGCGACAATTGACTCTATCCTGCCAGCTTCCCATGGCGCGCAACCGATCCCGGCCGCCCGCGCCTTGCGGATGATCGTGTCGAGTCCGGCTCGCTCGTTCTCGGGTCGCCAGTTGCGCATCGCGATCAGCCGCCGAACCTCGATCGGGGTCAGCGAGGCGGCTACCTCCGATAGCGCATTTGCAACCTCGCGGCGCACCGCTGAATTTGGATCGAGCAGAAACAAAACCGCCGCGCCACGCGCTGCGGGAATATTTGCCAGCGCCAAGGCGCTTGCCAGCGCGCCCCAGGCCTCTACCGGCATGGAATGACCGGTTTCGATCAGCGAACCGACCGCCATGAACGGATCGCCGTGGCAGGCTTCGAGAATGCCGGCGAGCGCGGCGTGGACGTCGGCCGGAAGCGGTCCGTCCTCATTCAGATCGACGGGTTGCTTTTCCAACGCCGCGGCAAACTCCGGCGATGCAGGAATTTCCGACTGGTGCAGGGCCCCTGCCACGAGGGCGAGCATGCCCGCTTCGACGTGTCCGGTCTCAGTCTGCGCGGCGATGTCGGCCTGAAAATCCGCGATCAGGTTGGCTGCGTCCGCATAACCTTGCTCGGTGCGGTAACGCAGATGCTCCAGCAGCCTCTGCAGCAGAAACATATAACCAAAAGCAAGCGGTGCATCCTTGCCCGCCGGGGGCATGTGGCGAGCCGCGCCCGCGAAAGCGGCGAAGATTTCGCGTGGGGAGCTTTCGCAGTACCGTTCGAAAGCGGCGTTGAATGGCGGCGGCCGCCCCTTGGCGATGGCCTGCGCGATCCGTTTCGCGTACTCATCGGTTGGCGAGGACTTTGGCTGGGCTCGGCTCATGATACTGGCTCCGCTGATCGCGCAAGGATAGCTGCGATCTTGGTCGCAGCCTTGGCAAATGCGGCGAAATCCACACCTAACTAAAGCCACATCCGGCCTGCGGCAGCTTGATGCGGCAGCCGTGGGGCGGATTGTGAGCCCAACCGGTTCGCGCAAGGCACGGCCCGACGGCAGTCTCCGACGCTATCCGCCGCGCCAGGACCATTGCAATCGTGCCTGCGCGACACGCTGCCGCTAACCCGCGCCCCGCGCCTTCCGCATTGTCGCCAGCACGATATCCGCCGCGCGCGTGCTCGGCGTCGCGTGGCCGGTCGACATGATGCCGTCGAGCTTGGCAAAGGCGTCGAGCTGCCGCCGCCGCAGTGGAGAGTCTTCAAGCACCTCGCGCAGCGAGGTCGACAGCTTTGGCGGCGTGCAATCCTGCTGCAGAAACTCCGGCACGACATTGTCGCCGACCACGAGGTTGGCCAGGATCACCGAGGGGACGTTGATCAGACGCAGCATGATCCAGGCCTCGATCGCGCCGGTTCGATAGGCCGTCACCATCGGCACCCCGGCCAGTGCCAGCTCGAGCGTCACGGTGCCGGACTTGGCCAGCGCCGCGCGGGCGATCCGGAACGCCGCCCGCTTCTCGGGCTCACCGATCACCACGCGGGGCTGCACCGGCCAGTTCGCAACACCCTCCCGCACCGCATCGACCAGATGCGGCATGGTCGGCAGAACCAACTCAAATGCCACCCCCTCCTCCCGCAGCAGGCCGAGCGTCGCGCCGAACACCGCCATGTGATGCCTGATCTCGCTGCGGCGGCTTCCCGGCAGCACCAGCAGCACCGGCGGCGCCTCGGCGCGGCGCTTCTGCTCGCAGGCTGCGGGCCGCAAGCTTGCGATCTGTTCGGTCAGGGGGTGGCCGACATAGCTGCAGGGCGGGCCGCGCAGCTTCACATATTCCCCGGGCTCGAACGGCAGCAACGCCAGCACATGATCGACATAGCCGCGCATCGCGCGCGCCCGGCCGGGCCGCCAGGCCCAGACCGAGGGCGATACGTAATCGACGATCGGGATCGCGGGGTCGCTGGCCCGGACCCGCCGCGCCACGCGATGGGTGAAATCGGGGCTGTCGATGATGACCAGCACGTCAGGCGATGCCTGTGTCACCGCAGCGGCGGTTTCGCGGATACGCCGCAGAATCATCGGCAGCTGCTTCACCACGGCCGCCAGCCCCATGATCGACAATTCCTCGATCGGAAACAGCGACGTCAGCCCTTCGCGCGCCATCGCCTGGCCGCCGACGCCTTCAAAACGGACCGCATCGCCGAGCCGTTGGCGCAACACCTTCATCAGGCTGGCGCCGAGCCTGTCGCCGGATTCCTCGGTCGCGATCAGGAATATCTTGCGCGCAACGTCGGCGGTTGAACGCGCGGGGGTCACGCGGGCAGACCCGTCACGAACAGCCCGGCGGCGTCGGCGGCCTCGATCATCGGCTGCGGTTCGACCACAATGGTATGGCCGGCGACGATGGCGATCCCGGCCAGTCCGGCCTTAACCGCACCCTCGACGGTTCGCGGCCCGATGGTCGGCAAATCGAAGCGCAGATCCTGACCGCTCTTCGGCGCCTTCACCAGCACGCCGCGCGGCGCTTTGGCGCGGATGCGGCCCTCGCCGCGAAGGCGCGCGACCCGCGCCAGCAGCCCGTCAGTGCCCTCGATGTCTTCCACCGCGACCACGTGGCCTTCGATCACGATAGCGGCCTGACCGATGTCGAACGGGCTCAGGGCCCGCAGCACGTCGCGTCCGCGGGCGATGTCGGCGGCGGCATTGTCATCGGGCGCGGTCCGGGTGACGCATCCCTCGGGCATCAGCAGGTCAGGGGCGACATCCTTGATCCCGACCATGCGGAAACCGTCCTGTTCGAGAATGCGGCCGATGCCGGACAGCAGGTGATCGTCGCCGCCGCGGAACGCCGCCCACACCCGGCCGAGCACGCGAATCGTGGTCCAGTCCAGCCGTATTTCCGACAGCGCCGGGCGCACCAGCGTGCCGATGAACACCAGGTCGCGGCAGTTTTCGCTGCGAAACAGTTTCATGGCGCGGCCGACCTGGCCGACCGAAATCCAGTGGTGGCGAAAACGCGCCACGGCCTGCGGATCGCAGGCGCCCTTCAGCGCGAACACGACCGGATCGATGCCGCGCGCGATCAGCGAGTCCGCCACCGCGAACGGCATGACGCCGCCGGCCGCGATCAAGCCGACCGGCGATGAAATCCGCAGAACCTCGTCTGTCATGGTTGGCCCCGACGACTTCAGGATCAAGGCGCGTTGCCGCCCTGCAGCGGCTGGCACAGTTCGCGATGTTTTCCGGCATCGATGAAATTGAGGATTTCCGCGATTGCGGGATCGGTGCCCGCCAGAGATCGCACCTCGTTGAGGCGCTCGGCGAACACGCCGGGACCGTGAAACAGTTTTCGATAGAACGATCGGACCGCCGCAAGGCGTTCGCGGCTGAACTTGCGGCGCTTCATGCCGATGACGTTGAGGCCGGTCAGCGCGGCGTACTGGCCGCTGACAAGCGCGAACGGGATGACATCGCTGCGCACGCCGGTGAGCGCGCCGACCATGACCTGCGAACCCACGCGGCCGAACTGATGCACCGCCGACAGGCCGCCCATGAAAACGAAATCGCCGACCTCGCAGTGGCCGCCGAGCGTCGCCGAGGTCGCAAAGATCACGTCGTTTCCGACCACGCAGTCATGCCCGACATGGCTGCAATTCATGAAGTAACCGCGATCCCCGACGCGGGTGATGCCGCCGCCGGCCACCGTGCCGGCGCTCATGGTCGACTGCTCCCGGATGGTGCAGCCCTGACCGATCTGGAGCTTGGTGGGCTCGCCGCGATAGGCGAGCGATTGCGGCGGAGTGCCCAAGGAGACGAACGGATAGATCGTGCAGCCGTCGCCGATCGTGGTCTGCGCGGTGACGTAGACGTGCGCGACCAGCCTGCAGTCGGCGCCGATCACGACGTCGGGCCCGACCACGCAATAGGGCCCGATCGAGGTGCCCTCGCCGATCACGGCGCCGTCCTCCACCCGCGCGGTGGGATCGATCAAACCCATCGGTCCCTCATCAGTCGGTCAGCATAGCGCCAATGTCGGCCTCGGCCACCGTCACACCGTCGACGATGGCGTCGCCGTGAAACCACCACATGGCCTTGCGGCGGCCGATGCTGCGCATGTGGTATTCGACGGTATCGCCGGGCATCACCGGCTTGCGGAACTTGCACTTGTCGATGGTGAGAAAATAAACCGCGCGCGGCTTCTCGGTGCCTTCGACCGACTTGATGCCGATCACGCCGGCGGTCTGCGCCATGGCCTCGATCATCATCACCCCCGGATAGACCGGGCGATCGGGAAAATGCCCCTGAAACGGCGGCTCGTTGAAGGTGACGTTCTTGATGCCGGTTCCGGAGTAATCGGTCCGGATATTGATTACCCGGTCGATCAGCAGCATCGGAAAACGATGCGGCAGCGTCTTGAGGATCTCATTGATATCCACGAGCGCAAACTTGACCGCTGCCTCCTCCATCACTCCCGCCCTTCGCCCTTCGGATCGGCTGAGGCATCGCGCACCAGACGCTCTACCGCCACGATCTCCCGGAACCATTGCCGCGTCGGCTTGGCAAAATGGCCACCCCAGCGCCCGTTGGCCGGAATGTCATCCTTGACCGCGCTCATGGCCGTAACCTGGGCGCCGTCGCCGATCTTGAGGTGGTTGTTGATCCCCACCTTCGCGCCCAGTGCCACATTGTCGCCAATCGTCAAGCTGCCCGCCAGCCCGATCTGGGCGGCCAGCAGGCAATGCCTGCCGATCGTCACATTGTGGCCGATCTGGACCTGATTGTCGATTTTCGTGCCTTCGCCGATCACGGTGTCGCGCAGGCTGCCGCGATCGATGGTGGTCCCGGCGCCGATTTCGACGTCGTTCTGGATCACGACACGGCCCGTCTGAGGCACCTTCAGGTGGCCATCCGGACCGAAGAACACGAAACCGAAGCCGTCCTGCCCGATACTGCAGCCGGGATGGATCAGGACGTTGTCGCCGATCAGCGCAGACTGGATCGCCGTATGCGCGCCGACATTGCAGTCGCGGCCGATCCGGACATCGGCGCCGATCACTGCCGCCGAACCGACCACCGTACCGGCGCCGATTTCGACGTTCGGGCCGATCACCGCCAGCGGATCGACGATCACGCCGTCTTCCAGATGCGCCGTCGGATCGATCACGGCGGAGGGGGCGATGCCGGCATTGCCGACCCAGGATTGCGGGCGAAGGGCATCGCGGTAAAGCTCGCGGGCGATGGTCACGAATTCGCGGAACGGCTGCGCCGCGCGCAGAACCGCGACATGGGCGGGCACGCTGGCCTCGAAACGGGCGCTGACCAGGCAGGCTCCCGCCTTGGTCGAAGCCAGTTGGTCGGCATATTTGAGATTGTCGAAGAACGCCAAGTGCATCGGCCCGGCTTCGTCGAGCGACGCCAGCCCCCTGACTTGCTGGCCGCCGCGGGACGGATCGACCAAATGCGCGTTCGTCAACGCGGCAAGCTCGGCCAGCGTCGAGGATGGCGGTTGCTTGGAGAAGGTCGGCTGCGCCATTCCACCCGTCGCGGTCCGGCCGGTGATCGAACGAGAGCCCCGGTTCTGATCGATCACAACCGGGGTCTGTCTCTGTTTTGACGCGCTTTCTTCACGCGGACCGGAAATCCGCTTCGCTCGAAAACGCCCTAGAACGATGTCGCGCCGCCGAACTTGAATTCCTGCACGCGGTCGAACTGACCCTTGGTCAACGGCACCGCATAGTCGATGCGCAGCGGCCCGAACGGCGACGCCCAGATCAGGCCGACACCGACCGAAGTACGGACGACGTTACCACTGTCGAACTGCAGCCCAGTGCAGGTCCCGCTCGTAACAGGGTTTGTTGTTCCGGGAATACAACCGGGCGCATTGGCTTCATTGGTGAACGCCCAGGAAGTCGGTCCCTTGTAATCGTACAATCCGCCGGCATCGGCATAGACCGAGCCCTTGAGTCCGACTTCCTTCGGCAGGAACCAGAACGGCATCTGCAACTCCGCCGACACGCCCCAATATTTGGTGCCGCCGAGCGAGTCGCGGGTTCCAAAGGGATTGATGTCGCGCGGACCGATGCCGTTGGGCGCAAAGCCGCGGACGAGGTTGGGACCCATCTGGAAATGATCGAGCATTCGCAGGTCGGTATTCCCGATCTGGTTGAGCATGCCGGCCTGGACGCGGAGGAGTCCGACGATGTCGGTCACCAGCGGCGCATAGTATTTCGCGTCGATCGCGGTCTTGAGGTAGCTCACATCGCCACCGATGCCGGCAAAGTCCTGCTTGAAATCGACCAGCAGGCCGTCGGTGGGGTTCTTGTTGTTGTCCAGCGTGTTGTAGTTCAGCGAATAGCCGATCGACGAGGTCAGCGTCTTGCCCGTCTCCAGTTCCCTGCGGACCGGCAGCGACGCTTCGCCATCGACATAGCAGCCCAGCTCGGAGCCATTGACAGGGCTGAATTGAGCTGGTGCGAAGAAAGCCGGGCTGGGATTGAAGTTCGGATTCGTAATATCATTGTTACAGTTCCGCAGGTTATCCGGCAGCGAAATCTTCTGCTGATAGATCGAGTAGCGGACCTGCAGCGACAGATCCTCGCGCAGGCTGAAGCCGAGCCTCGGACTGAAGCCGATCGTGCTGGTGCCGTACGAAATAAAGCGGTTGGCGAGCTGCTCGCGCTGGAACAGGTCGAGCCCGAGCGCCACGCGATAGTCCAGCAGATAGGGCTCCACGAAGGACAGCGAGTACCCGCGCGCGAACTGGCCATAGGTCACCGCCGCCTTCGCGTAGAGACCGCGGCCGAGGAAGTTGCGTTCGGAAATGCTGACCTCGGCAAGCGCGCCGTCGGTCGTCGAATAGCCACCCGACACCGAGAAGTCGCCGGTGGATTTCTCCTCGAGATCGACCACGAGGATCACACGATCGCTGGAAGACCCGGGCTCGCTCGAGATTTTCACCGACTTGAAGAAATCGAGATTCTTCAGGCGGCGCTCGGCGCGATCGACCAGCGCGCGGTTGTAGGCGTCGCCTTCCGACAGATCGAATTCGCGGCGGATCACGTAGTCGCGGGTGCGGGTGTTGCCGCGCACATTGATGCGCTCGATATAGGTGCGCGGGCCTTCATCGATGGCAAAGGTGATCGAGACGGTATGCGCCTCGAAATTGCGATCGCCGCGCGGGCGCACGATCGCAAAGGCGTAGCCGCGCCGCGAAGCCTCGATCTGCATTTCCTCGACGGATTTCTCCAGCGCCTCGGCGTTATAGAGCGAGCCGACACGGACGCGCGAGAAGCTGCGGAGCGCATTCCCGTCCAGCGTGCCGATGCTGGAGGCGAAGTTGACCTGGGCAACCCGGTACTGCTGGCCCTCGTCGATCTTGAAGGTCACGAGGAAGCCCTTGCGCTCGGGATCGTATTCGGTGAGCGCAGCCACGACCTGAACGTCGGCATAGCCGTTCTTCAGATAATAACGGCGGATCAGGTCGCGGTCGGCTTCGACGCGGTCCGGATCGTAGACGTCGGCCCCGCCGAGGAAGCTCAGCAGGTTCGATTCGCGGGTCTTGATGACATCCTTGAGGCGATACGACGAATAGGCGTTGTTGCCGACGAATTCGATCGATTTGACGCCGGTTTTCGAACCCTCGGTCACGGTGAAGATCAGATCGACCCGGTTGTTGGGCTGCTCGATGATTTCAGGAGTGACGCGCACGTCATAGCGGCCGGAGCGGCGATAGATTTCGGCAATGCGCAGGGCGTCGGACTGCACCATCGGACGGGACAGCGTACCGCGCGGCTTGGACTGGATTTCCGTCGTAAGCTGTTCGTCCTTGATCTTCTTGTTACCTTCGAAGGCAATGCGGCCGATGACGGGGTTTTCCACCACGGTCACCACAAGACGCCCGCCCGCCTGGTTGATTCGCACGTCCTGGAACAGGCCGGTCTCGATCAGCGCTTTCAGGCCATCATCGATTCGCGCCTGGTCGAGGCGCCCGCCGGGTCCCGGCTTGAAGTAAGAGCGGACCGTCTCGACATCGACGCGCCGGTTCCCCTCTACCTGAATCGAAGCCGCGGTCTGGGCAACGGCCGCAGACGACACGAGCATGGCGGCCAGCGTCGCGGCGACCGGCATCGCGAACATGATCAGGGTGGCTAAGGTGCCTCCCCGCAATCGCATTCCAACATTCATGCGCCAAGCGCCCTTGTCATTCCACGGCCGACTCGCACCCCACGGGCCGGCAGATTCCCATTTGCTGCCGTGCTTGTAGCCAATTTTGCCGGGGCGGCAAACGCCCTATCGCTGTGCGATTTCATTTTCATTCCAAGACGTTGCCTATCGGCCACGTCACAAAAAAGCCGCCTCAGGATGAAGCCAGGTGCAGAATGTCGTTATAGGTCGCAAACACCATCAGCATCAGCACCAGGCCAAGCCCGATCCGGAAGCCCATTTCCTGGGCCCGCTCCGACAGCGGACGACCCCGCACGGCTTCGACCGCATAGAACAGAAGGTGACCACCGTCGAGCAGCGGTACCGGGAACAGGTTGAGCAGTCCGATCGAGATCGAAAGCACCGCGGCCAGATGCACCAGGGCGGCGACACCGATGGTGGCGACCTGGCCCGAGATCTGGGCGATTCGTATCGGCCCGCCGACCTGATCGGCCGCTTCGCGTCCCGTGAAAACCCCGCCGATATAGGACATCGTGCGCTCGATCACGAACCAGGTTTCCTTGACGCCGAGCCAGGCTGCGGTGGCGGGATTCACCCGCTCGGTCACGACGTCGCCGGGATTGGTCGCGCGGGTGATGCCCAGCACGCCCAGCCGGTGAACGTTGCCGAACGAATCCTTCACTTCCCGCAGTTGCGGCGTGCCCTGCAGCTGCAGGCTGGAATCGCCGCGCTTGATGGTGAACGACAGCTGCTCGCCGGCGCGGGTTCCGACAATGCGCTGCATCTCGGAGAAACTTCCGATCGCCTTGCCGTCGATCGAGGTTACGACGTCGCCGGACTGAAAGCCGGCCTTGTCCGCCGCACTGCCCGCCTCCACCTTGTCGACGCGCGCCGTCGTGCTCGGCTTGCCGAAGAACGTGAACAGGCAGGTGAAGATCACGATCGCCAGCAGGAAATTGGCGATCGGACCGGCCGCCACGATCGCCGCGCGCGCTCCGACCGTCTTGTGGTGAAAGCTTCCGGCGCGCTCTTCCGCGGTCATGCCGGCGAGCGTTTCGGACGAAGGCGTCGAGGCCTCGCTCTCGTCGCCGAAGAACTTGACATAGCCGCCGAGCGGAATGGCGGAAATCTTCCAGCGGGTGCCGTGCCGATCGTTGAAGCCGGCGAGTTCCGGCCCGAAACCGAGCGAGAACGTCAACACCTTCACGCCGTTCCAGCGGGCCACCAGGAAGTGGCCGAGTTCATGAAAGAACACGACGATGGTGAGCACAAACAGAAAAGGGATGATGTAGCCGATGAACCCTTGGCTCAGCGTATTGAAACTATTGAAAAAAAGATCGGACATCCAATTCCCCTCAAGCAGGGCCGCAGGCCCTGTCCCCAACCCTCTAGGATGCCTTTAAGGCAATTTGAGGCAAGAGGGAGGCAGCTTTATTTCGTGCAGCATGGTCAACGGAAATCGCATCGTCCGCGGAGCTCAAAGGGGCCAGGTTCCCGGAGCGGATCCAGTCGTTCAGGGTGGCTTCGACCAGCCGGGCGATGGCGCCGAACCTGATCTTGCCGCCGATAAACGCTGCCACGGCGACTTCATTGGCAGCGTTGTACACCGTGGTCGCGCCGCGTCCCGTTCGGAGTGAATCGTAAGCCAGCCGCAGCGCCGGGAACCGGTCGAAATCCGGCGCCTCGAAAGTCAGCTGGCCGATCCTGGCGAGGTCGAGCTTGGCGGCGGGTCCGACGATCCGGTCGGGCCATCCGAGGCAATGGGCGATCGGCGTGCGCATGTCGGGCGCGCCGAGCTGCGCCACGACCGAACGATCGGAAAATTCCACCATGCCGTGGATGATGGATTGCGGATGCACCAGGACGTCGATCTCGTCCGGCGCCAGCGCGAACAGATACGAGGCCTCGATGACCTCGAGCCCCTTGTTCATCATCGACGCGGAATCGATCGTGATTTTCTGCCCCATGCTCCAGTTCGGATGTTTCAGGGCCTGCGCCAGCGTCGCCTGCTCGATGTCGGCGACCGCCCAGGTCCGGAACGGCCCGCCCGATGCGGTGATGATGACGCGAACCAGCTCTTCGCGGTTGCCGGAACCGAGCGCCTGAAACAGCGCGTTGTGTTCGGAATCCGCGGGCAGGATGCAGGCCCCCGCTTTCAACGCGCGCTGCATGAAGAAGTCGCCGGCGCAGACCAGGCATTCCTTGTTGGCCAGCGCGACTGTGGCGCCGCGGTCCACTGCGGCGAGCGCAGGCTTCAGTCCGGCCGCACCGCTGACGGCGGCCATCACCCAGTCTGCCGGGCGGGCCGCGGCCTCGATGATTGCGCCTTCGCCGGCGCCGCATTCGATGCGCGTGCCGGCCAGGGCGTCCTTCAGCTCGCCGAGGCGATCCGGATCGGCGACGGCTGCGAACCGCGCGCCGAATTCGCGGGCCAGCTTGGCCAGCCCCTCGACATTGGTGTTCGCGGTCAAGGCCTCGACCTGGTAGCGGTCGCGCGAGGCCCGCAGCAAATCCATCGTGCTGTCGCCGATCGAGCCGGTGGCTCCCAGCACGGTGACCGAGCGCACGGCGGATGCCGCGGCCTTGTTGTTACGCAACGGAACAGCGCTCATGTTTTCACCAAACCATAAGACCGCGGCCGACGCCATCGGCGCCACCCCGCAAAAGGCCGAAAATCGCAGCGAGCAAGACTGCGGCGACAAAGCCGTCGAGTCGATCCATCAGCCCGCCATGCCCGGGAATGATGTGACTGGAATCCTTGACGCCGAAACGCCGTTTCACCGCGGATTCAAAGAGATCCCCGAGTTGCGAAGCCACCGAAAGGACCGCGGCAAGCAGCAATAGCGGGCCGGCCTTGCCATACCCGAGGGCTGCAAAGCCGCCGGCCACGGCAAGGCTCGCGCCAAACCCCCCGATCGCGCCCGCCCAGGTCTTCTTGGGACTGACGCGCGGCCAGAGCTTGGGTCCGCCGATGCCGCGGCCGGCGAAGTAGCCGCCGATGTCGGTGACCCAGACGATCAGGAAGATCAGCATCAGCGCGGCGAATCCCTGGACCGGATCGAGGCGCACCACCACCGATGCGATCTCGGCGGCGGCGGCGTAGGCAAATCCGGTCGAGGTCCAGACGCGGCGTTCGGCCGAGAGCAACGCCACGGCGGCCAGGCCGACGGCCAGCACGACGAGCGCGGCATCGATCCGCCCCGATGCAAGGCAAACCCCGCCAACCGCAAGGGCGGCAATACCCGAGGCCATCACGCGCGCCACGCGCGCCGCGCCGACGACCATCAGCCATTCGACATAGAGGCCGATCGCGGCCAGGGTCACCAGCGCGGCCCACAGCCAGCCGCCGGCATAAGCGATGGCAATGGCCGCCGGTGCCAGCACCAGCGCGGCGAGCACCCGCATCATCAGATTGCGCGACCCCTGCCCCGCATCCGCCGCCGCTGCGGCTTCCCGCTCGGTCACGATCCGGTTTTCGCGGCCAGACCGCCGAACCGGCGCTCCCGCCTGGCATATTCGGCGATCGCCTCTTCCAGCGCGGCCTTGTCGAAATCCGGCCAGTGGATCGGCACGAACACCAGTTCGCTGTAGGCGGCCTGCCACATCAGGAAATTGGACAGCCGCTGCTCCCCGCTGGTGCGAATGATCAGATCGGGATCGGGAATATCCGGCGCATCGAGGTATCGGCCAAGGGTGTCGACATCGATCGAGGATGGGTCACGCCTGCCCTCGGCAACCTCGCGGGCCAGCCGCTGGGCGGCGTTGGCAATTTCCTGGCGCGAGCCGTAGTTGAACGCAACCACGAGATTGAGCCCGGTGTTGCCCTTGGTCAGTTCCTGCGCCTCGTTCAGCAGCGCGCAGATATCCGGCTCCAGTCCGGCGCGCTCGCCGATCACCCGGACCCGAACGCCATCGCCGTGCAGGGTCGCGAGGTCGTTGCGGATGAAGCGCCGCAGCAGGCCGAACAGATCGCCGATTTCGCTCGCCGGACGCGACCAGTTTTCCGAGCTGAAGGAAAAAATCGTCAGATACTGAATGCCGAGTTCGTGGGCCGCGCGAACCACCCGCCGCAACGCCTCGACGCCGCGGCGATGGCCCTCCGCGCGCGGAAGCCCGCGGGCGGCGGCCCAGCGTCCGTTGCCGTCCATGATGATCGCCACATGCAACGGCGCGCCGGAGGGATCCGGGGCTTCGGTTGCGGGGGCGGCGGCGTTCGACATCGGCTGATCCTGGCGCGTTAAACGGTGAGGATTTCCTTTTCCTTCGCCGCAAGCAATTGATCTATTTCCAAAATCACGCCGTCGGTCGCCTTCTGCACATCATTGGCGAGACGCTCCTGGTCGTCCTCGGAAATCTCGTGGTTTTTCTCCAGCTTCTTGACGGTGTCGAGACCGTCGCGACGGACATGCCGCACCGCAACCTTGGCCGCCTCGGCATATTTGTGCGCCACTTTCACCAGTTCCTTGCGGCGTTCCTCGTTGAGTTCGGGAATTCGCAACCGGAGCACCTGGCCTTCGGTCGCCGGGCTCAAGCCGAGATTGGAATCGACGATCGCTTTCTCGACCGCCTTGACCATCGACTTGTCCCATACCTGGACCGAGAGCAGACGCGGCTCGGGCACGCTGATGGTCGCGAGCTGGTTGAGCGGCATGTGGGTGCCGTAGGCGTCGACCTGCACCGGCTCCAGCATCGAGGCGGCGGCGCGCCCGGTGCGCAGGCCGCCGAGCTCGTGCTTGAGCGCGGCGATGGCGCCCTGCATGCGGCGCTTCAAATCGTTGATGTCGAAACTACCCGTAGGCATAACGCTCTCCCCTCCTGAAAACTGATCGCCGAGCCCCTCAGACACGCGCCGGATGCGGCGCCAGACTGTCAGCCGGCGACGATGGTGCCGTGGCCGGCGCCGCGCAGGATCGCACCTATCGAGCCCGGTTCGGCGATCGAGAACACGATGATAGGCAGCGACGTCTCGCGGGCAAGCGCGAATGCGGTCGCGTCCATCACCTTGTAGCCGCCCTCAATCGCCTGCGAATGCGTCAAGCGATCAAAGCGCTTCGCGGACGGGTCCTTTTTGGGATCGGCGCTGTAAACGCCATCGACATTGGTGGCCTTCAGCACCGCCTGGGCGCCGATCTCGGCCGCCCGCAACACCGCCGTGGTATCGGTGGTGAAGAACGGGTTGCCGGTTCCTCCGCCGAGCAACACGATGCGGCCTTCGGAAAGATATTTGTGCGTTGCACCGCGGGTGAAGAGTTCGCAGACCTGCGGCATGACGAAGGCCGACAGGGTCCGCGCCGGGGTACCGCGCCGCTCGATCGCGGCCTCCAGCGCAAGGCAGTTCATCACCGTGGCGAGCATGCCCATGGTGTCGCCGGTCGGACGCGAGACGCCGCGAGAGGACACCTCGACGCCGCGCACCATGTTGCCGCCGCCGACGACGACGGCGACTTCGACGCCGAGCTGCCTGGCGGCGATCAGGTCACCGGCGATCCGGTCGATGGTCGGCTGATCCATGCCGAGCGAATTCGCGCCGGCAAAATATTCGCCCGAGAGCTTGATCACCACCCGACGATAGACCGGCTCAGCCATTGCTGTTCGCTTTCCCTTGGGTTCCCTTGGGCCAGCCGTTCTTTAGGCAGCCTTGCCGTTGCCGGCGCGAACACACCGGAAGAACTCTTCCGGCGATTATTTCTTGCCGCTGGCGGCGGCGACTTCGGCCGCGAAGTCCGATTCCTGCCTGTCGATTCCCTCGCCCAGAGCATAGCGCACAAATCCCGTGATCTTCACAGGGGCGCCGATCTTGCCCTCAGCTTCCTTGACCGCTTGGGCGACCGATTTGGCATTGTCGTGGATGAAGGCCTGCTCCAGCAGGCAGACCTCCTTGTAGTAGGTCTTCAGGCCGGACTCGACGATCTTCTCGATCACGTTCTCGGGCTTGCCCTGTTGACGGTACTTGTCGGCCAGCACGTCCTTCTCGCGCGTCACGGCCGCGGGATCGAGCCCCGCCGGATCCAACGCCTGAGGGTTGGTCGCCGCCACATGCATCGCAATCTGGCGGCCGAGCGCGGTGAGCTCGTCGGTCTTGCCGGCGGATTCCAGCGCCACGATAACGCCCATCTTGCCGGCGCCTTCGACCACGGCGTTGTGCACATAGCTCGACACGACGCCCTGGGCCACTTCGAGCGAAGCCGCGCGGCGCAGCGTCATGTTCTCGCCGATGGTGGCAATCGCATCCTGAATCGCGCGCTCGACGGTGACGTCGCCGACCGGCGCCGCCTTGATCTTCTCGACGTCGGCGCCGACCTTGAGCGCGACCTGGGCGATCATCTTGACCAAGCCCTGGAACTGTTCGTTGCGCGCGACGAAGTCGGTCTCGGAATTGACCTCGACCACCACACCCTTGGTAGCCTGGGTCAGCGCGCCGATCAGGCCTTCCGCCGCGATGCGGCCGGACTTCTTGGCGGCCTTCGACAGGCCCTTTTTGCGCAGCCAGTCGATCGCGGCTTCCATGTTGCCATCGTTCTCGGCAAGCGCCTGCTTGCAATCCATCATGCCGACGCCGGTGGTCTCGCGCAGGTCCTTGACCATCGCTGCTGTAATCGTTGCCATCGTTGAAGAATCCTTCTTGCCTGTCAGGGCGACCGCGGCGCGGCTGTTGCCGCCTCGCCGCCTTCCACCACCAGGGAATGTCGTATTTGCAACCGAAGCGGTGGCCGGGAAATTCCGGCCACGCGTTTTCGCGTTATTCCGCTTCTGCGGTCATCGCCTTGGCCTGGGCGACCCAGCCATCGGCGCGGGACGGAAGCCCGACCTCTTCGCCGATCTTGTGCGCGGTGTCGTGATCGAGTTCGGCGAGCTGCCAGTAATGGAAGATGCCGAGATCGTTGAACTTCTTCTCGATCGCGCCGGACACGCCGGTGAGCTTCTTGAGGTCGTCGGCGGTACCGCGCGGCCCGGCCAGGCCCTGGAAACCGGCCGGCTGCGGAGCTTCAGGAATTTCTTCGCGGACGGGCTGCACCGAGGCGCCGATATCCATGCCCGAATCGCCCTGCGCGCGCGAGATGCCGTCGATCACGGCGCGCGCGATCAGGTCGCAATACAGCGTGATGGCGCGGCCGGCGTCGTCGTTGCCCGGCACGACATAGGTGATGCCCTTGGGGTCCGAATTGGTATCGACGATCGCGGCGACGGGAATGTTGAGCCGCTGGGCCTCCTGAATCGCGATGTCTTCCTTGTTGGTGTCGATCACGAAGATCAGGTCGGGCAGGCCGCCCATGTCCTTGATGCCGCCGAGCGAACGGTCGAGCTTGTCGCGCTCGCGCTGCAGCGTCAGACGCTCCTTCTTGGTGTAGGCGTTGGCATCGCCCGAATTGAGCACTTCCTCGAGATGCCGCAACCGCTTGATCGAACCGGAAATCGTCTTCCAGTTGGTCAGCGTGCCGCCGAGCCAGCGCGAATTGACGAAATACTGGGCCGAACGCTTGGCAGCCTCGGCCACGCCGTCCTGCGCCTGCCGCTTGGTTCCGACGAACAGGATACGGCCGCCCTTGGCGACGGTATCGCTGACCGCCTGGAGCGCGCGATGCAGCAGCGGCACGGTCTGGGCGAGATCGATGATGTGGATGTTGTTGCGGGCACCGAAGATGTAATCCGCCATCTTAGGATTCCAGCGGTGCGATTGGTGGCCGAAGTGAACGCCAGCTTCAAGCAGCTGACGCATAGAAAAATCGGGAAGCGCCATAGTCTAGTTCTCCGGTTGGTTCCTCCGGAAGCGTGTGAGCAAACGAGCCTTGCGGCCCGGCTGCCACCGGACGGCCTTTTGAGCCATGCTTCCGTGTGAGATGGGCCGCTATATAGCGGGATTTTGGCGGGAAGCAAGGAAATACGGGCGGTTTTCGAGCCACGAACAACCGGCTCCCGGGATTCGGCGTCAAATCCATGGCTCCTCGCCGCAAGCCGACGCTGCAGTAACAGCCTTTTGCCTAAGGCATGGCCGGCGTCCAGGCCGGGCCTCGCAACCGCGATGCCAAGCCGTCGGCGTCCGGCAACCCCGGAAACTCGAAATCCAGGCGCTGACGCAATCCAACCTGTGGGACGCCGTCTCGGAGGGACCTTGTTCCGCAGCGCCGGTGCCTCAAGCGACCTGCGCAATCAGGCGAACCCCGCCAAGGCTGCCGCTTTGATAGAGGCGCGAAATCACGGCGTAGAATTTCTCCTGCGCAGCATAGGCTGCTTCGCCATGCACCCGCGCGTAGGCCGCGTGGTTGGCGCGCCATTCCACCAGTCGATCCGCGGCGTACGGAGCCCAGTCGCCGGTCAGGTCCGTGGCGGTAACGGCAACGAAGCCGGCTGCGCGCAGGTCATCGGCGTAGTCCTCGATACTGGTCATCGAAATGCCGAACACGACTTCGCGCACATCGCGCAAATCGTTCCCCGAAAAGGGCGCGCGCATGCAGAGGTCTTCGACCCCGTGGGGTCATCACTACCGCAACGGTGCCCTGGCGGCAGGAAACGATCCGAGATTGATCGGCTTTATCAGGATGCCTTGTTCGAGAACAATTGCCACGGTCTGACGCCATCCCTCGTTTGCCATCCAGCCCAGGCCATTTGTCCGGGTATCATTGCTGAAAAAGGTGGTCGCGATGTTGGCCTGAATCTGCTTCACCAATGAAGCAAGTTCCGCGCTCGGAGATCAAGGACGATTTGTCCCGGTATTTTTCGCGAGGCCGAGACGGAGGAGATCGTCATTGCGCGTCACGGCAAGCCGGCCGGGATTCTGATCGGTTTCGAATCGGAGGAGGATTGGTTCGATTATCGGGGCGAAAATGATCCGCGGCGGATCGAGCAGGCCCGCGACAGTTTGCGTGCGGGACACGGGATCCATCTCGAAGACATCGAAGCTGAATAGGCAGTCGCGCAAAGACCCTTGAAATCCGAACCCTGCAGGCTCTCTAGGTGTGGAGCCTCAACAGGTTGTTCCCGGTTAGACCGAGTCTGCTGATCGGTGTTTGAGACTTTATCCCGCCGTGAGGCCGGTGCCAATTG